>SDBT01005201.1_pt1 | contig 21938 bp, 19 predicted proteins | sample 2277101 | NCBI WGS metagenome assembly SDBT01 (sample SAMN10404973, study PRJNA504765) | marine sediment metagenome | isolation source: marine sediment core GS10_PC15, 103 cmbsf | place: Arctic Ocean: Southern Knipovich Ridge | collected 2010 | reverse complement strand
ATAAAATTTGCGGGTGATCCTCCTCCAGGTATTTCAGTTGGCCTTTCGAATGTTTCCAATGCTGTGCCAGAACCAACCCGACCGATCTTGAATCAGACATACTGTGCCATGTTGATGGGCGCAGGACTGGAAATGATGATCGCCGACCCGCTGGACGAGGGGCTTATTAACGTTGTCCGGGTCATCGAAGCGAGGGATGATAGCACACCTCTATATAAACTATATCTGAAAATCCACGATGCCACTGAGGCCATGAGCGAAATCACCAAGGCTGATATTGATGAGAATGACCCGGAGCAGGTTGCGGTCTGGAAGACTGCTCAGGTCCTCCTGAACAAAGTTATTTACGCCGATTCTTTCCTGGAACAATAAGAAAGTTTTTGATATTCAAAGGGACGAAGTCCTTCGAAAAGGGCTTCGTCCCTTTTACTTTAAGTCATGCTAAACGACATAGGAGGAGAGGATAAATGGAAGGGTAAATAGAAAAACGATTCATCTATAATAAAACTGGATTAATTTACCCAAAATTTTCTATCCACTAAAATAGGATAGATCTGGAGGATTCATGACTGACGATCAGGTAAATTTGGATGAATTATTGGAAAAAGCGAAAAAACCGGCGGCAGATGCCTTAAAACTCCATCCTTTTTACAAAGGCAAGATGGAGACCAATCTCAAATGCACAGTGAGAGGAATCGAGGATTTTGCCATCTGGTATACCCCCGGAGTCGCCGCTCCCTGCCGGGAGATTCAAAAGGACCCGGAAATGGTTTATCAGCATACCAGCAAAGGCAACACGATCGCAATAATCAGTGATGGAACCAGGGTGCTGGGGCTGGGAGATATTGGTCCGAAAGCCGGCTTGCCGGTCATGGAGGGCAAGGCTCTGCTCTTTAAATACCTGGGCGGTGTTGATGCGGTTCCGATAATGCTGGATACCAAAGACCCTGATGTGTTTATCGAAACTGTTCTGCTGCTGCAAGCTTCCTTTGGAGGCATTAACCTAGAGGATATTGCTCAACCAAAGTGTTTCCGCATCCTGGATGAACTGAGGGACAGGGCTGAAATTCCAGTCTGGCATGATGACCAGCAGGGAACCGCAACTGTAACCCTAGCCGGATTGATGAATGCCCTCAAGGTTGTTGGGAAAAACAAAGAAGATATTCAAATTACATTTATCGGCACTGGTGCATCCAATGTAGCTATTTCCCGCTTGATATTTGGCTGGGGTGTTGATCCGGGTAAGTGTATGATGGTTGACAGCCAGGGAATCCTGGGAAAACATCGGGATGATATTGAAGCCAAGAAAGATCAATTCGTCGATAAATGGCGGCTCTGCCAGGAAACCAATCAAGAAGGGCGGAGTGGAGGAATCGGGCAAGCCATGGAGGGAGCGGATGTAGTTATCGCTCTTTCAACACCGGGACCGGATGTTATCAAACCGGAATGGGTCCGATCTATGAACTCTGACGCAATCGTTTTCAGCTGTGCCAATCCCATCCCAGAAATCTGGCCCTGGGTTGCCAAGGAAGCCGGTGCGAGAATTGTCTCAACAGGCAGATCTGATTTCCCTAACCAAATTAATAACTCTCTGGGCTTCCCGGGGATCTTCAGGGGAACACTGGATGTCCGGGCGTCCACAATAACAGATGAGATGTGTTTTGCGGCAGCTGAAGCCCTGGCGGATCAAATCGGTGACCAATTGGATGAAGATCACTTATTACCCACCATGGACGATTGGGAGGTATTCGCGAAAGAGGCTGCTGCTGTAGGTATGAAAGCCCAGGAACAGGGAGTTGCCCGTCTGGAAAAATCCTATGACGAACTCTTTGAAAGTGCTACCAAAGTGATCAAACGTTCTCGGGATTTAACATCCATGATGGAGAGTAAGGGTTTCATCCCGGCACCTCCTGAAGATTAAAGAATATTCCGAGCAGAAGAGTGTTAGAAAACTGTGATACAAGAATATAAAACCAGCGAGGACCCCTGGTTTAGACCAATTACCCTCGCTGGTAGGGGAAAAAGGTGATTTTTTCCCTCCTCCAGAATGATTTTGGTAAATTTCATCATTGCAGAAATCTCAATTCGAGTATACTAAACTGAATAATAAAAAGAACTGAAGCAACAAGAAGTTGACAGGATTTGAAAGTTGTATATAATCAAATCCCATATCCATTTATAATGTAAGATACCCTCAGGGGGAAAATCCTAAAGGCTTTACCAGAGAAAACAATTACCACCTTTAGGCGGTACCAAGCGGGGAATTATCGAGGTACTAGAAAATTGCGAGGGATTAATACTGGTTTCTGTTAATAATAACAGCATGGAATAATACAATTCTCTGAAAATCTGGAGATAAATAACGGCTTGTTTAGGAGGTGACACTCGGACAAATAAACATACTGATGGTTTTACCGTACCTGTAAACAAACATTTCTCAATAGGAGGAGAAACAGTGTCTAAGAAACTATTTTATTTGCTAATTGCGTTGCTGTTGTTTGGTTCCCTGATGTTGGGCGCCTGCGCTCAGCAGCCAGAACCTGTAGAAGAGGTCGAAGAAGTTGAAGAAGTCGAAGAGGCCGAAGAGGTAGAAGAGGAAGTAGCAGAAGAAGTTATGGGTGAAAAAGTTCCCTTGACCCTTTACTACATGCCTGTAACTCGCTTCTATTATCCCAGCCCCAAAGAAATTGCCGAGGGCATGGCAGCCGATATGGCGAATGCCGGATTTGATGTTCAGCTTGAGCTTGCTGGCGACTGGCCCACTTACCTGGGTTTGCGCCGCGAAGGCAACCTCGATGGTCTTTACATGCTTGGTTGGGGTGGAGATAATGGTGACCCTGACAACTTCTTGAACTATTTCTTCGGATTTGCAGGTGCTGACAAGGTCGGCGATGACCCCTCAGCATGGGTAAAGAGCCCAGAAGCACGCGAAGGCTGGTATGCCAATACGGATGTTGCCTACTTGCTTTATCAGGCAGCTATCAATCCTGATCAGGCAGCCCGGGAAGCAATGTATCAGGAAGTTGAAGCGATACTTCATGAAGACGTTGCTCGAATTTGGGTTGCGCACAACAACACACCACTGGTTTTCTCCAGCTCGGTTAGCGGTTATGTGCCGCAGCCCGTTGGAGCTGACTATTTTGAGGGTGTTGTTGTTGAAGGTTCTGACACCTTTGTCTTCGGACGCGGCGGCGACTCGGTCCAACTGGACCCTGCAGTTGTTACTGACGGTGAAAGCTTCCGTGTTACCGGACAGGTTCTGGAACCCCTCTATCAATACGAACCAGGTTCCACCAAACCAATCCCCGCGCTGGCAGAATCCTGCACGGCCAATGCTGAAAGCACAGAATGGGTTTGTGTCTTACGACAGGGCGTGAAATTCCATGATGGCACGGACTTTAACGCTGACGCAGTGATTTTCAACTTTGACCGACAACGCTATACTGATAATCCTCTTCACTTTGAAAGCCAGGTGTATGAGTATTATGAGTACATGTGGGGCGGCTTTGATGATAATAGCGTCATTTCTGCTGTTGAAAAAATTGATGACTACACAGTTAGATTTGTTCTTTCTCAGCCACTGGCACCCTTCCTGGCCAATCTGGCTATGGATATCTTCGCGATTTCCAGCCCGGCCGCCATGGAAGCTGCTGGTGAAGACTATGGTCTTCCCTCCAACGGCGCTGTGGGAACCGGCCCCTTCAAGTTTGTGGAATGGGTAGAAGGTGACCACATCACAATTGACGCAAACGCCGACTACTGGGGTGGCGCACCGACAGTTGATCAGATTGTTTTCCGGGTCATTGCAGATGACTCCGCTCGCTTCTTAGCTTTACAGGCCGGCGATATCCATGGTTTTGAACAGGCCGTGGTTGAGGATCTGATGACAGCTGAGGCTGCTGAGGATCTGTATGTTCTGACCAGACCGGCTCTAAACACTGGCTACCTGGCCTTCAGCTACAAGATCGTCGAGTTCCAGGATATTCGTGTTCGTGAGGCACTTGCCCACGCCATCAACCGCGAAGGGTTAATTGAAAACTTCTACGGTGAATATGGAGAAGCCGCAGTAAACTTCCTGCCTCCGCTAATCTGGGGTCACAACTACGATATCGTAGATTGGACCTATGACCCCGAGTTATCTCTGCAGTTACTGGCAGATGCTGGATTCCCGGATGGTTTAAGTGAAGTGACCATTGACCCCGCTTTTGTAACAGAGTAATAACTGTCAGGGATTCTTTGAATTCCAGATAAGTGGGTTAGGTCAATCTGATGGAAAAAAGGAGGGGCGTTAACCGCCCCTCCTTTCTGTGAAAAGAAAAAGGAGGAAATCTTTGATTCGATATATATTTCGACGAATACTCTCTGTCCTCCCGACATTAATCGGTGTAACCTTTGTGATTTTTATGTTCCAGCGGTTGATACCCGGAGATCCGGCAATTGCCATGTTGGGGGAACATGCAACCGACGAAAGTATCGAACGGCTCAGGGAGCAATTTGGTCTTAATCGGCCTCTTTTCCTGGATCGGGAAGCCCTCATTGATGGTGACATTCAGGGATTTTTCGACAGCCAATATATTCGCTATATGGATCGTCTCAGTCGTTTTGATTTAGGGAATTCTATTCATCGCCGCATCCCGGTGATGGAAACACTTAAACTTCGTTTTCCCGCTACGGTGGAGCTTTCGCTATTATCCATGATCATTGCAGTCATTATAGGAATCCCGGTTGGCATCGTGTCTGCCTCCAAAAGGAATACAGCTATCGACAGTATCAGCATGGTTGGATCATTAATTGGTGTTTCCATGCCGATCTTCTGGCTGGGGATTATGGAAATCATGCTTTTCGCGGTGATTTTACAGTGGCTTCCGGCAGGTGCGCGTTTGAGTATAGGAATTGAGATTGAATCAATAACTAACCTGTATCTTATTGACAGTTTAATTACTGGAAATTTAGAAGGATTTAGAGACGCGTTAAGCCATATTATCATGCCTGCAGTTGCGTTAGCAACGATTCCGATGGGAATTATCGCCCGTATGACCCGTTCCAGTATGCTGGACGTATTGCAGGAAGATTACATCAGGACGGCAAAAGCTAAGGGATTAGGAGGTCGGCTGGTTCTTTACCGACATGCCCTCAAGAATGCCGCCCTGCCAGTCGTGACCATTATTGGTTTGCAGGCTGGTACATTATTAGCTGGCGCCGTATTAACAGAGACGATCTTTTCCTGGCCGGGTATTGGACGGTGGGTTTACGATGCAATTCTTGGCCGTGATTATCCAATTGTGCAGGGTGGAACACTGTTAATTGCAGTCGTTTTTGTGGGGGTTAATTTTCTTGTGGATATTTTATATGCGTTATTGGATCCGCGCATTCGGTATAAATGAGGACGCTTTATGGCAAAGATCAATCCTGAAGAAATTATCGTAAAGGATTTTGCAGTCCGGGAACACCGTTCCTTGTGGGGTGATGCTTGGCGGCGATTATTTTCAAGCAATACTGCCCGGCTTGGCATGTTTATCGTAGTCCTTTTTGTTTCCTCTGCAACCTTTTCACATTATTTTTGGAAATATGAACCGAAAAAGGATCTTGACTATTCACTTAAACTAAAAGCCCCTAACTTTGTCATTAAAGAGGAGATTCCTTCAATCCATCCCTTTGGAACGGATAAACTTGGCCGGGATATCTTCCGCAGAGTGGTTCATGGCGGTTGGAATTCCTTGCGGGTTGGTATTGTCGCGGTGAGCATATCATTGTTCTTTGGGGGTACGATAGGCCTGCTGTCCGGCTTTTATGAAACTGTCACTATGACAACAGTAGAACGGCTGGTGCTGTTCGGTACAGCAGGTTTTCTAATGGGATCTCTATCTGCCTGGATCGCGGACCAATATTTTCAACTGATCTTATATGGCGGATTGGGCTTAGCTGCCGGATATTATCAGGATTTATTCAAGGGAAAATTCCTGCGAGTGGTTACCTTTGGCACCCTGGGAGCGATAATCAGCGCTGTCCCAGGGCTTTTTATCAGTCCAACCGTGGCATTAATTTGTGGTCTGTGGGGATTATTATCCGGGGCACTCTTGTCTCGGCCATTAGATGGAAAATTCTTCTCGAATGTAATGATGCGTTTGATGGACATAGTGCTTTCATTCCCGGGATACCTGCTTGCGATTGCGATTGTGGCATTTTTGGGGCCAGGTCTCGGGAAAGGGATGATTGCAATTGGTGTTGTAGGTATCCCTATTTATGCGCGGCTTACCCGTTCAGTTGTATTAGCGATCATTCATAAAGAATATATTCTTGCGGCACAATCTGTAGGCGAGTCACATGGCCGGATCATCTTCCGGCATATAACACCCAATATCCTTTCTCCAATTATTGTTCAGACCACAATGGGGCTGGCAAGCGCAATCTTATCCGCTGCCGCGCTTGGTTTTCTCGGTCTGGGTGCGATACCACCAGAACCAGAGTGGGGGGCCATGCTGGGTGATAGCTATCGATACCTAGCCAGCGGAGCCTGGTGGGCAGTCTTGTTCCCCGGCTTGGCGATCATGTTGAGTGTGCTGGGCTTTAATTTACTGGGAGATGGATTGCGTGACGCACTTGATCCAAAACTGCGCACGTAGGGATAAAACATATGAATCCAATATTAGAAATCAAGAATCTTAAAACCCGTTTTTATACTCAGGATGGAGTGGTTAAGGCGGTTAACGATGTTTCATACACAATGGACATTGGAGAAATCCTGGGAGTTGTGGGAGAAAGCGGCTGTGGAAAAAGCGTTCATGCCTTGTCTATGATGCAGCTTATCCCGGATCCTCCTGGAAAAATCACCAATGGTGAGATCTGGTTTGATGGCCGTGATCTTCTCAAACTCAACGAGGGTCAGATGCAAAAGATCCGCGGTCGGGAAATCGCCATGATCTTTCAGGATCCGATGACTTCTTTGAACCCGGTCTTTACAGTAGGTTTCCAAATAATTGAGGCACTTCTGCTCCACAAAGACATGACAAAAAATGAAGCTAAAGATCGGGCAGCCGATTTACTGGATCTGGTAGGGATTCCTGGTGCAATACAACGGTTGAATGATTATCCACATCAGTTCTCAGGCGGCATGCGGCAGCGAGCGATGATTGCCATGGGTTTGTCCTGTGAGCCAAAATTACTAATTGCGGATGAACCAACAACAGCCCTGGATGTCACTATCCAAGCCCAGATCATAGACCTGATAAAGAAGTTACAGGACGATCTGGGTATGGCGATCATGTGGATTACCCATGATCTTGGTGTTGTGGCAGAACTGGCCCACAACATCAATGTGATGTACGCAGGTTCGATTATTGAGACCGGAAAAATCCGGAATATCTACAAAAAAACACGCCACCCATACACAATAGGATTGCTAGGATCTCTTCCCCGAATGGATGACCCCCCGGGAACAGAATTAGTCTCGATCCCCGGTCTGCCGCCAGACCTTGTGGCACTTCCTGATGGATGCCCGTTCGCAGCCCGATGTGGATACAAGATAGAGCAATGCATCAATGAGAATCCCCCTTTAGTGGAAATCGATGGAACGGATCATTCCGTTGCCTGTTGGCGTTGGGAAGAGATTGCAGGGATGGGAACAAAATGAGCACAGACAACAAAATTCTTATTAAAGTCCGAAATCTAAAAAAATATTTCCCGGCTTCCGGTGGCTTTTTCTTTGACAATACCCGGGTTGTAAAAGCGGTAGATGGTGTCAGCTTTGATATTTATGAACAGGAAACGCTAGGACTTGTAGGTGAAACCGGGTGTGGAAAGACGACGGTCGGTCGGACAATGCTGCATTTGTATGTACCGACAGCCGGGAATATTCTGTTTGATGGAGTTGATCTGAATTCCCTGGGAGAAAGAGAACTGCGGCAAACCCGACGAAAAATGCAGATGATTTTTCAGGACCCATATGCGTCGCTAAATCCCCGTATGACAGTGGGATCTATAATTGGTGCGCCGCTGGATGTCCATACTGATGAGACAAGAAAAGACAAGAGGAAAAGGGTTCAAGAGCTGCTAGATATGGTGGGTTTAAATCCTGATTTCGTAAACCGATATCCTCATGAGTTTTCAGGTGGCCAACGTCAGCGTATTGGTATTGCCCGCGCCCTAGCACTTAACCCTGATTTTGTGGTTTGTGATGAACCGATTTCATCACTTGACGTATCAATACAAGCACAAGTAGTAAACCTCCTGGAAGACCTTCAATTGCAACTCGGGTTGACCTATCTCTTTATTGCTCATGATTTAAGTATGGTTCGGCACATCAGCGACCGGATGGCAGTGATGTACCTTGGTAAAATAGTTGAACTTGCTGACAGGGATGAGATTTTCTTAAATTCACTCCACCCTTATACTCAAGCTTTAATGTCAGCGGTACCTGTCCCAGACCCAGATCTGGCGGAAAAAAAGACCCGGGTTATTCTTAAGGGAGATATACCCAGTCCTTCTAACCCACCGGTAGGTTGTAATTTCAATACCAGATGTCCGATTGCTGAAAGTATTTGTTTTGAAGAAGAACCGGAATATCGAGAAGTGGAAGAGAAGCATTGGGTAGCCTGCCATTTGGTGAAATCAAGTCAGTCCAATTGATTTTATTACCAAAAAAATCAAACCTCCTTGGCAGGATCGCCGGGAGGTTTTTAATTTTCAAAAGCCCATATATTATTAATCTGGTGTCAGTCTTAAAGTTCTCATATCAGGGAGATATAAATAATGAGTAGTAACCCCCGGCTGTCCTGGGAAGCCCTAACATTAAAATTTCATAATCCGTTTCACCTTTCTACTGGTGTCAGCACAACCAGGACGGCTTTTTGGATACGCCTTGAAGATGACCAGGGATGGGGGGAGGGCACCATTCCACCTTATTACAATATCAAAGATGAAGATATGGTGGCATTCTGGGAAAAAGCATCTCAAAAAGATATCCCTTTCCCGAACGAACCAACAAAGATCCCAGATTGGATAGGACAAGATGGACCAGCTCCTGCCAGGGCGGCGATTGATTTGGCTCTACATGATAGGATTGGGAGGGAACGGGATATTCCCCTTTATAAATTATTAGGCCTGCCAAGGCCGAAACCCGTTGTGACAGCTTTTACTATCTCGATTGCCAGCCCGGAAGAAATGGCTCAAATGGCTGTGGACAGCCAAGATTTTCCAATTATTAAACTCAAATTAGGCAGTGAAGATGATATAAGCAGGGTTGCTGCAGTTCGTAAAGCTCGACCAGATGTGCGATTATTTGTCGATGCCAATGCAGCCTGGTCTCCTGAGGATGCTGTGAAATTGGTGCGAGCTCTTTCACCATACCATATTGACATGATAGAACAGCCTGTAGCCGGAGAAGATATTGAAGGACTCGGGTATGTTCAGAAACATACGGATATCCCTATCGTTGCAGATGAGTCCTTAAAAACTCTGGAAGATTTGGAAGCTCTATCCAGAGCAGGTGTTCAAGGAATCAATTTGAAGATCATGAAACTAGGTGGGCTTTCACCCACAATGCACATGTTAAAGAGGGGAAAAGAGCTGGGATTAAAGATCATGCTCGGCTGCATGGCTGAAACCTCCCTAGGTGTGACCGCCATGGCTCATTTATCTGCTTTGGGAGACTGGTTTGACCTTGATGCTCCATTGTTGATAGCTAATGACCCATTTATTGGGATTCAGTATGATATGGCTCAGATCATACTTCCGGCTCGTCCTGGGATAGGTATAACTAGAAGAGAAGAATTAATAGATAAAGACTGACTGGTCCTGAAATTATCACCCATTTATCTATAATAAGTTCATAAATTAATTGACATTATTTCAAGCCCAGACTACAATGTAGATTGACGACAGCCGAGGAAAAATATCGGTTAGGAGGGATCATGAGTGCCTGGCAAGGAAAATATGCCATAGGGCTGACTGGTAATATCGCCACCGGAAAGAGTGTGGTGAGAAAAATGCTTGAGCATTTGGGTGCCTATGGAATTGATGCGGATGTTCTGTCCCATCGGGCAATCATGAAGGCTTCACCGGGACATCAACCTGTAATTGACACCTTTGGTCAGTGGGTGTTGGGAGCAAATAGTGAAATTGACCGTTCCAAACTGGGTGAGTTGGTGTTTAATAATCCAGATGCGATGATGCGCCTAGAAACGATTATTCATCCCTTGGTCCGGCAGGCTTTGGACGTTCTGGTGAATAAAACTTCAAACAAGATTATCGTAGTGGAAGCCATCAAGCTGCTGGAATCAGATATTCATAGCCTCTGTGATCAGGTATGGGTGACCATGTCTTCCTCTGACCTTCAGTTGGAGCGGATGATGGAGAAACGAAACCTCACCCGCCGGGAGGCAGAAAACAGAATTAACGCCCAGCTTCCTGCTACAGCCAAGCTCACCAAAGCGGATGTGGTGATTGAAAATGACGGTTCGTTTGAAAAAACCTGGAAACAGGTTTATGATGCTTGGCAGGCTATTACCCAGGATGAGCCCGATATTAAGGAAATACCCAGTAAGTCATATGGAAAGCTGGATGTGAAACGGGCAACCCCCGAATCTGCCGAGCAGATTGCTGCCTATATGAGCCTGCAAAGCAGGGCCAAACGAAAAATGACCAAAGACGATATTATGGAAGCCTTTGGTGAAAAAGCCTATATGCTGCTGCTCTCTGAAGAGGAGATCATCGGTTTGCTGGGCTGGCAGGTTGAGAATTTGATTACCAGGGTAGATGATGTCATGCTGAATGAAGGGCTGGCTATTCAGAACGGTCTGAAAGCTCTGATGAATTATGTGGAAGAGTCTTCCAAGGAACTGCAGAGTGAGGCTGCTCTATTATTCCTTCCTCCATCATTGGCTCAGCATGAAGATTTATGGAGTTCATTAGGGTATGAGGCGCGGACGGTTAAAGACCTCCAGGTTAAAGCCTGGCAAAATGCGGTGATGGAGTCCATGCCGCCTGGAACTGTCCTCTTATTCAAACAGCTCAGAAAGGACCGTGTATTACGTCCTATGCAGTAGCACAATTCTTCGTCGGGTAGATCATTGTGATTGTTAATCTTTGGAATTATTTGTCGTTTATATTCGAGCGAGCAAATTGGCTCAGCGTCCTTGATATCCTGCTGGTAGCTGCCGTGGTGTTTTTCCTGCTTTATGTGCTTCGGGATACCAAGGCACTGGTACTGCTTCGGGGGGTCTTGTTCCTGATTGTAGTAATCAGTTTGTTATCAAGCCTGAGCGTACTGCCGGCATTTTCCTGGCTGATTTCCAGCACATTGCCCACCATGTTATTAGCAATTCCGGTTATTTTTGCACCCGAAATTCGCCGTGTTCTGGAACGTATAGGAAGAACAGGATCGATTTTTTCCCAGGACCATCTATCAACTGAAATGGAAAAAATCATTCAAAATGTTGTCAGAGCTACCCGGAGGATTGCGGAACAAAAATATGGGGGACTAATTGTATTTTCGAGATTGGATTCACTGCAGGCATATGTAGAAACCGGGGTAATTTTAAATTCCTACGTCATGCCTGAGACCTTGATCCAGATTTTTTATCCCAAAACTCCTCTCCATGATGGAGCAGTGATCATATCAAACGACGCTATTGCCGCGGCGGGTTGCGTACTGCCGCTCTCATCCAGTGGTGTTCTCGAACAATCCCCGGAACGATCTATGGGCTTAAGACATCGAGCAGCCCTGGGCATTGCAGAAGAAAGTGATGCTATCGCCGTAGTAATCTCAGAAGAGACTGGAATTGTGTCGCTGGCATATGATGGAAAAATTGACAAATATGTTCCCCTGGATGAACTGCAGGGTAAATTGTACGGATATTTTCAAATGGAGTTATCCAAAAAATCACTCTTATCAAGGTTGATTAACCTTTTCCAAGGAATTTTTGAATGAGAATCATACGTTGGCTGGGTGACAACTTGACATCATTGATCCTTTCATTATTGCTGGCAATAGTAGTCTGGATCTCAGCTGTGACCTCTGCCAACCCCAATGTTGAAGCTGAGCTGACCATTCCCTTGGAAATACTTCAACAACCGAGCGATATTGCTATCGTTGATGAATTGCCTGACACAATTTCTATTACTGTCCTGGCGCCTGAGAGCATTATCCAGCAGCTGGAGGAGCATAATCCCCTGGTGGCGACTATAAACATGAAGGATATCAGTGCGGGTACTTACCGTTTCCCGGTCAAAGTTGAGAATCTTGACCAAGTAAAACCAATCAGAATCCTAATCCAAAATCCAGAAAAATTGGAGTTGAGGATCAGCAACCTGATATCAAAAATGCTGTCCATCTCCATCCGGGTTGAGGGAGAACCAGCCATTGGCTACCAAACCAGCGGATTATCCTGGGAAGTCATAACGGTTACTGTCACAGGTGTTGAGAACAAGGTTCAAGATGTGACCTCAGTAATGGGAACCATGGATATTTCCGACGCCACAGGATCTTTGGCCAAAGATGTAGTCCTGGATCCGCGAGACATTAATGGAGAGAGAGTAACTGGAGTGATTCTGAACCCGGGTTCAGTCCTCGTTAACCAGACCATAACCCTCCAGGGAGGTTACCGCAACCTGGCTGTGAATGTCATCACCCAGGGATCGGTTGAACCAGGATACCGTTTTACCAGCATAAATCCAGCACCTCCGACTGTGATGGTGTTTTCTGCTGATCCACAGCTGGTTGAACAGCTTCCGGGTTATGTGAATACCAAGCCGCTGAATTTATCAGGCGTGGATGATTACCTGGAAACGATCTTGGAACTTGACCTGCCACCCGGGGTTACGGTGGTTGGTGATCCTACAGTTTTGGTACAAGTCAATGTCACTGCTCTGGAAACTAATATGGTTATCATCAGAGAAATAGAAATCATCGGACTGCTGCCGGGTTTATCTGTTGAAGTTTCCCCCAGACAGGTTAGTGTTGCCATTTCGGGACCAGTTCCAGTGCTGGAAAATCTCACTCTGCGCGATGTCCGAGTAGTTGTTGATTTGACAGACCTTGATATTGGCGTGCATATTGTCAGTCCTACAATTGAAATTCTTCCCTCGGAGGTTATCTGGGAGGATCTCTCCCCGGCAACGGTGGAAATCGTGATTGAATAAGGCCGGGAAATCCTACAAGCTTTTGATTTATTCTCCCTTTAGAAAATTATGCAAAAACCAATTGTTGCTATTGTTGGCAGACCCAATGTGGGTAAAAGTACTCTTTTTAACCGTCTGGCAGAACGCCGAATGGCAATAGTTGATGATATTCCTGGAACGACCAGAGACAGGCTCAGCACAGAAGTTGAATGGACTGGAACTGTATTTGACATCATCGACACAGGCGGTTTAGATCCCACCCAGGTTGGCCCTGGCAAGGGACAGGAACCCTTGTCGATCGGATCTCACCAGTTTATTGATCAGATCAGATCTCAAGCGGAAATCGCAATCGGGGAAGCTGATGCAATTCTGTTCGTGGTTGATGGACAATCTGGAATTACACCAGCAGACCGGGAGATCACTAATTCATTACGAAAAGCTCAAAAAACCAAAGACGGAAAACTCTATCCGCCGATATTACTAGTGGTCAATAAATGCGAAAGTGAGGAAGCCAAACAAAATTCAGTTCAATTTTATGAGCTTGGTTTTAAGGAACTCCATATCATATCTGCCATACATGGTTCCGCAACAGGGGATATGCTGGATTCATTGGTGGAAATTCTACCGGAAAGCGGGGAAGAAGAAGAGGATACATCAGTAAAGATTGCCATTGTTGGCAAACCCAATGTTGGTAAATCCAGCTTGCTTAATGAAATCATCGGGGAGGACCGGGTGATCGTGAGCAATATTCCCGGCACAACCAGAGACGCGATTGATACCCGGTTAATCTATAATGACACGCTGATTACGATCATAGATACCGCCGGGATCAGAAAACGGGGAAGCATCGCTCCAGGTGTTGAAAAATTCAGTGTACTGAGGGCTATGCAATCCATCGCAAGATCTGATGTGGCTTTGCTGGTAGTTGACGCTTATGAAGGAATTAAGTCCCAGGATACGCATATCGCTGGATACATCCTGGATGAGTGGAAAAGCGTGGTGGTAATTATAAATAAATGGGACCTGATCGAAAAGGATACCCATACCATGGCCGAATTCACCAATTATATTCGTTACGAACTTAATTTCATGAATTATGTTCCTATATTATTTATTTCGGCTTTGACCGGAAAGCGAGTTGACAAAGTTCTTTCTCTGGCACTGCAGGTTCACGAGGAAAGGATGAACAGGCTGGCAACCTCCCAGGTTAATAAGATAGTTCAGCGAGCCCAGGACAAACATCCCTCCCCATCGAAAGCCGGAAAACATTTTAAGATCTATTATGGATCCCAGGTACGGAATGACCCTCCCACATTTTTACTGCATGTAAATAATCCGAAACTTTCTCATTTTACTTATTTAAGGTATATCGAAAATCAAATCCGTGAGCAGGCTCCCTTTCTCGGTACTCCCATTAAGATCATCCTCCGTGAGAGTTAAAACCGATCCCTTTTTGTAAATATACAAGAACTCCCGAACGAGTGCTCTTGTGTGAATAAATATATCCCCCCCCTTGCCCTCAAAGGAAAGGGATTATATAATCTGACACACATTCAATGGATGACAAATTAGATGATGAACGAATTTGACTCTCTACCAGAAGATTTTGAAGAAAAAACACCGGAAAAACCAAATTTACTGGGCGTGCTGGTTGATATATTGGAAACTTTACTGCTATCAGTGGTATTGTTTTTCTTAATTAATGCCCTTTCTGCTCGAATCAAAATTGACGGTTCGAGCATGGAACCCAATTTGCATCATGGTGAATTTGTCATCGTTAGTAAAATTAACTACCGCATAGGCGAGCCGGAACGGGGTGATGTGGTGGTGTTTGATTTTCCACGAAACATCACTCAAGAATATATTAAGCGGATCATTGGACTTCCAGGTGAACAAGTCCGCATTGAAAATGGCAATGTATATGTAAATGACCTTTTATTGACTGAGCCATATCTTATGATGGACGCTCAATATGAAGGGGAGTGGGTAGTTCCGGAGGACGCACTGTTTGTCTTGGGAGATAACCGTAATAATTCCTCCGATTCTCATAGCTGGGGCATGGTCCCGATGGAGAATGTAATCGGTGAAGCTTTATTGGTGTATTGGCCACCTTCAGAATGGGGATTGATAAATGGCACAAATCCTGTTTTAGCATCTGAATAATCAGAGATGCACAACCGGGTTATCACAGAAAGGTCCGGACCATTAGTTTTAGCCCAATCATTTTGTGGTGGATGAAATAGAAAAAACCTCTGTTAAAAGGGTTTCTGTTATCATATAGGTAGACTGCAAGGAGTGAATGAACACTTCATCCAGCTGGGTAGGTGTTGATTTGTTCTTACTGCTTTGTAAAGTAGGTTATTGGGAGTTCAGGTATGGCACAACGAGCGCTTACAAAAAGAATCATTCCTGTTCATGTATTAACGGCTAGCTATCGAATTGCCGGGGCGGCCAAAGTGACCAATTCTGGTTTAAGCGGGCTGTTAACAGACCCAACCAGCGAATTCATGACCATTATGGATGCCAGCCTGGGCCGTATTCACGAGCCTGATTTTTTGGTTCAAAAATTGTCTGAAATTCGCCTGGTCAAAGATCAAATTCACAGCGCCAGTATCAAGCGCCGCCAGGACATTGGTCCCAAGGGCATTACCCGGGCTGGATATGAAAATGTCAATTCCTTTGATATCGCAGTCACCGATTCTACATATGAATACGAGGGTATATTGGAGTGGCCCGGACGGTTCGATTTCAAAGCCTTAATGTCTGGAGGAACCTGGGAATACCTGCCCATATTTGAAGGAACAGTGAGATCAATAATGTACCCTGAGATGGAGATTAAAAGCGAAGCCATGCTGATCAATCGCAAACATATCGCTACCTTCACTCATAGTTTGCACAGAGATGATGATTCTTCCCTGCCGGGGATTCCGCTAGGCTTGACCTGATTAACCGGGAATGGTAAAATTTTTTGCTGTTCAAAAAATAGAAATTGCCCCCATCGTCTAGGGGACCAGGACATGACCCTTTCAAGGTCAAGACCGGAGTTCGAATCTCCGTGGGGGCACACAAAAAAAAACCGCTATAGGCGGTTTTTTTGGTTAATTTATTATATTGTGGAGACCTCGGAGGTCATTCACCTAGTTTGTGCTGCCAAGAAATACGACACCTATCCGTTGACCTTGGAATAATCAACACGCGTTATATTTACTGCATCTACTAGATTGCTTATTTCAGATAAAAAAATCGGGTTTTATATATTCCTGGCATCCAGGATAATAACTGGAAGTCCCCACATACTGGTTTTGATTAAGTCTTGGATCTCGAATCCTGCTTTCTCAAGTAATTCCCGGGTAGGGATTGGTCTGCAGTCCAACAGCCTGGGATAAAGAGTATGGAGTTTTTCATAGACTTTGCCCATAAGTGGCAGAGGGTCATCTTTGGAGAGGCTAACAATAATCAACCTGCCGCCCCCCTTTAACACTCGACGGCATTCTTTGAGAACCTCCGGGATATCAGGAGAGTCAAATAACTCCAGCGTAAAACTGGAAAATATTCCATCAAATGACTCTCTCTGAAATGGGATGGGCAGTGTATCGCTTAATACTAATGCCATCCGTTCCGCAATTCCTGCTTTAGATAGATTTCTCCTTGCGACATTTCCCATTCCAGCCGAGAGATCTAACCCGGCCGATAAACCAGCTCTAATAGCCCGGATGATATTCTCCTGGGCGAATCCGGTGCCAAATCCGATCTCAAGAATCTTTTCTCCCTCCAGAGGATTTAGGAGCTCCAGACCACGATTAATGAACTTCTTTTCACTGGCAGCCAACCAATCATAGGCCCGGCTCAAGCGGGAATAATACCTTTCTGCTTCAGACATAGATCGATTTACGCGAGAAAAGGGGATCTGGGATTTGTTCATATGAAATCAGATTGTGGATTTGTGATTGAAGTATATCTCAATAACTCTGACCAACACATTATTAGATTTGGAATCGCTATCTTTTCAAGTTCCCTTAAATATAAAACGCCGTCCTATTGGACAGCGTTTATTGATTTATCGGATTATTATCCCAGGGTGACTGACTGCCGTTATTGACCGCCTTCGGTCCACTCCAGCTCGATCTCCAGCTGTTTCTTTAATCCGCTTTTTTGGGGCTGCTCGTAATAGTCAAGCTCAAAATTGACAGTTTCTGGCAGCTCAACAAGTACATCCTGACCGCCTTGCACCAGGGTGATTTTTTCAGTTTCCACCTTGTCAGCCAGCTCCCATAGAAAAGCAGCCACGCCAGGCAGATTCTTTATCAGATCACTTTTAATGATCACATTTTTCTTCGCCAATAGTTATCTCCTCCATGAATAAAATCAATAGCCCCGATTTCATTTTTGCAAAGAAACCTTAGCGAAGGATTTGAGAATTGTTAATATATTAGTTGAACCTTGCAGGGCTTATTTTTGGTGGCGGGATATTTCGAAAAAAAAGGCAGCCCATCGAGACCCCTTTACTGGTAAAGGATCCTAGTTATCTATTATCCTCCCCCCCGGAAGGGCGGAGCGGTGATAGCGTATATCCGGCAGATTCTTCTATCGAGGATGCGGCTGCGGATGCGGGGGTCGATCTCACTGAGCTTGTCAGTTGTGGTGATGATAGTGGGCAATTCGGCGTTATAGCGGTAATTGAAAAGTTGATAGAGCTTTTCCCGCACCCAGGGGGTCATAGATTGAGTGCCTAAATCATCCAGAACCAGCAGGGGAGACGTTTTGATTTCATCGAAACGCCTGTCGTAACTGACTGTGCTGTCAGGGCTGAAGGTAGCCCGAAGATGATCCATCAGGTCAGGAACCATGATGAACAGGGGTGGAATACCTTCTGCAGAGCGATAATTGGCGATCGCGGCAGCCAGGTGGGTTTTTCCACTGGCAAAACCGCCTTGCAGCACCAGCCAGCCCTTGGGTTTTTCGGCATATTTCTGGGCAGCCCTAAAAGCGCTTTCCAATTTTTTGTGTTCTTCCTTATCAAGGTTTTCATTTTCCCTCAGGGAAAAGTTACCAAAAGTGTGATCACCTAATAAGCCCAGTGAAGATAACTCTGAATGCCCGGTATCATCCATGGGTCTGCGGTAATCGGGTGCCAGGATCTTAACCCGGGTGACAAGTTCAGGGTCCTGCAAGCGAGAGCTAATTCTGCCTTCCAGCTGGTTGAGAGATAAATTGGTTGTGATTAAGAGAGGTAAATTATTGATATAGCGATAATTTAAAATTTGAAAGAGCTTCTCCTGGGCCCAGGAAGTGGCATTTTCAGTTCCGAAATCATCCATGATCAGCAAGGCAGATCGACGGATATCTTCAAAGCGCTTTTCAAAGGTAGCCTCGGGGTTGTTATAAGCAAATCTTAAGCTATCTAATAGATCAGGTACAGTCAAAAACAGGGTAGGCACACCGATATCTACGACAAAATTTGCCACCGCCGCTGCCAGATGGGTTTTTCCGCATCCGTATGGTCCCTGTAGTACCAACCAGCCATTCAGTTTGCTGGCAAACTGTCGGGAGTGGTTAAACGCCCGTTCCAGAGAATCGGCCTGAGCTAGCCCCAATCCAATTCGACCCCGGGATTCAAAATTATCAAAAGTCAAATGAGCCAGTTCTTCCAGGTTGCTCATTTGATACAGGCCATCCCTGGCTTGTTTTTTGAGCTGTCCATCCCGGCAGGAACAGATCTGAAGTCTGCCGAAATCAGGATGCTCAATCGGGAGATCCTGATGCAGGTAACCGACCCCACCGCAGATCTTACAATTCGGATCTCCGGGATAAGAACCAGTGTTCCGGTCAGTCTTCGATGAATTCTGCGAACTCATCTTCGAGGTACGACCTGCGGTCTTTTTTAGTATGTCCTCTATTCTGTCGCTCATCTCTTCCACCGTCCTGCCAACTGCGTAAGATGGCTTCAATGTAATTCCACTTTCTGACGTTATTCTGGACTGCTATTTCAACCGCCTGGTGGATCCAATTTTCTGGATAATCTCCCTCTGCGTCGCGCAGGATATCTGCGATCAGCGGGGTCAGCGGCCCGATATTTTCTTCATACAGCCTGAAGATATTTGGCTGTTCCTGATTGAGTGTGGTTGCCGGAAGGTCTCCATCTGATGGGCGCCACGATCCGTCTGTGACGGATTGAACCGCGGCTTGCCCCCGGGGGGAGTTGAAGAAATAAATTTCCAACTGATCCTCACCATCAGGGACGGCTGTTTTTAATAAGGTGCCGCGGTTTACAGCCCGCTCCAGCCCGGCGCGGACTGCGCTGGTCTGGGCGGTCAGCGAGGCGCCCATGCCTTTCATAAATATCGTGTCTCCGAAAAAATCTGCAGTCTTTATGTAGCGAATTTCCCCTTCCTTCTGGTTCATCTGCCACATTGCATACAGGGTAACTTTTAGTTCGTCCAGATCATCAATCTGCGGAAGCAGCTCCTTAAAGAACAGGGAGGGTATCCGGGTGGTATTAATCTTTCCGGGGGGAAATCCGTTAAATGTCATCAAGTCACCTGTGAGAGATCAATATCACGGGTGGCTGCATTCTCGAATTTTGCCAGGTTCTTGCGGAAGATCAGCTGGACATCACCAGTTGGGCCATTGCGGTGTTTGGCAATGATGATTTCTGCCAGGTTCTTTAATGCAGTATCCTCATCATAAACTTCAGGTCGGTAAATGAACATGACAATGTCAGCGTCCTGTTCCAGGCTTCCGGACTCCCTGAGGTCTGATAAAACCGGGCGTTTATCGGAACGCTGCTCCACAGCCCGGGAAAGCTGGGCTGCTGCCAGCACAGGGACGTTGAGCTCCCTGGCAAGAATTTTCATATTTCGAGAGATTTCGGAAACTTCCTGTACGCGGTTGTTGGAGCGCATGTCACCACCCATCAGCTGCAGGTAATCAACCACTATCAAATCCAGCTTATACTCCAGGTGAAGCCGTCGGCATTTGGTCCTCAGTTGCAAAGGTGTCAGGGCGGGAGTATCGTCCAGGAAAATATGAGTGTCAGTTAATACCTCAATTGCCTGTGTAAAAAGCAGCCATTCATCAGGAGAGAGTTTTCCTGATCTTAGGCGGGTGGAATCTATGCCGGTCTCCTGGGCGATCAAGCGCTGCACCAGTTGTTCATTGGACATTTCCAACGAAAATACTGCAACGTGTTTTTTGTGGGTCAGGGCAGCGTTTTTAACGGCTGATAAACAAAATCCTGTTTTCCCCATCCCAGGCCGCCCGGCAATGATCAATAAATCAGAGGGCTGCAGACCGCCCAGCATTTTGTCGATATCAAAAAAACCTGTGGGTACTCCAACCAGGGCTTCATCCCGTTGGGAAAGTTCTTCGATGCGGTCGAAGTAATCGCTTAATACAGTCCGGATGGGCTGGAGATCTCTGGTTAAGCGGCGTTCGCTGACATTAAAGACCGCTTTCTCGGAATCATTTATAACTGTTTCCAGACTGAGATTTTCCTCGTAGGCCAGTTTGGCGATCTTGTTGGCGGCAGTCAGCATGCGCCGGCGGATAGCGGTCTCTTCCACCCGGCGCCCATAGGCTTCGGCGTGCAGTGAACTTGGAACGTTGTTAATAAGCTTGGTTATGTAAGCCGCGCCGCCGATATCTACCAAATGCCCCATCTGGTCCAATTCTTCAGTGACAGTGACAAAATCTATAGCTTCATTACGGTCATGAAGGGCGATAAAGGCTTGCCAGACCCATTGGTTGCGGTGGATGTAAAAATCATCCTGCTGCAGGAATTGAGCAACATCGTAATAAGCTTCAGGATTAATGAGAACCGCCCCGATTACAGCTTCTTCTGATTCCCGGCTGTGGGGTACCATTTGGGGACCAGATGTTTCAAGAGCGGCTTCGCGTTCAAAGGCTTCAGTCATGGTGGCTATATCTGTTGAATAGATTGGTTTTTAATGGCATGTGTCTGGTACAAGCACCAGACCTTTATTGTGGAAATAACGGGCTAATCAGTAAAGTTGACTATTCTTCTTCCGCTTCACCTTCATCGGTTTGATCTTCCGATTGATCGGGTGCTATTTGATCCAGATAATTCTCAAAAACTGAAAGGCGGTCGCTATCCAGTTCTTCATCCAGGCCGGCTTCCGCGAGATCATCTTCGGGCATCAGTCCGGCTTCTTCCAGCACTTTGTCAGCTACAAATATCGGTACCTGCATTCGAATTGCCAGGTTCATGGCATCTGAGGGTCGGGAATCTATATTGTGGAGAGTACCATTAATGCTGATAACAATATTGCCAAAGTAGGTTTCGTCCTTAAGGGAAACCACCTCAACCTGAGTAACCTCGGCATCCAGGGCATCCAGGATGTTTACAAAAAGATCATAGGTCAGGGGTCGGGAAACTTCTACTTCCTGAAGAGCCAGGGTGAGATGTTCTGCCTCATAGATTCCAACCATAATAGGCAGGTAGCGGTCCGAGTTTACCTCACGCAGGATCACCACCCGCTGCTGGGACATTAAACTGACCCGGATGCTATCTATAACTACTTCCACCATATTGGACATAACCGGAAATCCCTTATCTTTTTCTCAGTGTCTTGTTATTCTATCATGGGGAAGAACCGCCTGCAACGAACGAACCTTAAAGCCTATCATATGTTAAGGTTTTTGATTAGAATTGGTCCCATAACAAGCCCTGTTCCAGGCTTTGACCAATATCGTTATAATGAATGAAGAAATATCTATTGACAGATTTGCCCCCATGACAAAAACTATTCCTTCCAAGAGAGACCGCTTTTTTTCCCATTGATATGTTAAGGGGCTTATTAATT
>SDBT01005199.1_pt1 | contig 21946 bp, 18 predicted proteins | sample 2277101 | NCBI WGS metagenome assembly SDBT01 (sample SAMN10404973, study PRJNA504765) | marine sediment metagenome | isolation source: marine sediment core GS10_PC15, 103 cmbsf | place: Arctic Ocean: Southern Knipovich Ridge | collected 2010 | reverse complement strand
CGGGGTTTCTAAAAAAAAGTATTTGTTTTGAGGATTTGCGGTAACACGAAGTGTTAATTTTTCGGCGAAATACCCCGTATGCTTGCATCGGGGATAGTCGAAAAATAGCAAATCCTTTATTGCCAATAACTATCCGGTCCTGCAATGGCGGTAGCGGATGGAAGGGAGAAAGAGGGCGATAATGAGTGATACGGATAATACAGGAAGTTCAGCTAAAGCCTGTTTGGATTTTATTACAGTGGGGAAATGATACTGGGTTCTGGGCTCTGGGTTCTGGGTAGTGGGCACTGGTTGCTGGCCAAATCTTTGATGATTTGGTCCCGACATGTCGACCGAAGGGAGGCGTTGTTGTCGGGAATGCTGGTTACTTGATCCTTGGATATTCCGTGTTGTCCAAAGGACTCCTTTGGAGAATATTGGATATTTTATTGTTCGTGTCACTACAATTATTGTATCATATCATTCGGGGGCGGACACACGGGTCCGCCCCTACGCTTCACGCACTACTCTCAAAGCCTTACTGCTTTCGGCTTTCTGCATTCTGCTTTCACCCTCCACTCTCCACTATCTACAATTTAATCCTCTTCAACCGCAAACTATTCATCACTACGGATACGCTTGAAAATGCCATGGCGAGTGCGGCCAGGACAGGATGGAGGTGACGCAAAAAGTCTGGTGCGAAGCTAAAGGGAAATAAAACCCCGGCGGCTACAGGGATTAGAATGATATTATAAAAGAAAGCCCAGAATAAATTCTGTTTGATGATACGTATGGTTGCCTTGCTCAAATGAAATGCTTTGAGGATGCCATTAAGATTATTTTGAACCAACGTAATATCCGAAGCTTCCATGGCCACATCGGTACCGGAACTTAAGGAAATACCGATGTCAGCCTGGGCTAAGGCGGGCGCATCATTGATTCCATCGCCAACCATAGAAACAAGGCCGCTGCCCGACGATTGTAAGTCAATAATATGCCGGGATTTGTCTGCCGGTAATATTTCTGAATGAACTTGAATTATACCTACTTGTTGCGCAATGACTTTTGTCGTATTCTTGTTATCACCACTGATCATAGAAAGTTGAATGCCATATGTCCTCAAGGTCTTGATAACGGATTCGGCTTCCACTCTAACAGTATCAGCGATTGCGATTAAGCCGACTGCATGATGATCAACAGATACCCAGATAACTGTCCGGGCCATTGCTTCTAATGCTTCTGCTTCAATCCGTAATGGTTCGGTTTCAATTTTATTGTCTCGAGAAAATTTTTCTGTTCCGATAATGATAGAATGATCCTCAAATCTGGCTTGAACACCTTTCCCGGGAACCGAATTAAAATCTGAAGGCTCTCCCAGTTGTAAACCCCTGTTTTTTGCTTCATCAACAATTGCACCGGCAAGGGGATGCTCAGATGCGCGTTCAATTGTGGCTGCAATTCTCAAAATTGTTTCCGGATCTGATAATTCTTCATAGCCCTTGTTATCAAGAGATAGCCGCGTTTTTATATCCGTAACGCGGGGTTTCCCATATGTTATCGTCCCTGTTTTATCAAAAACCAGATACTTTACATGCTGAAATTGCTCTAATGTTTCACTATTTTTAAAAAGAAGTCCATGGTTAGCACCAAGACCCATACCAACCATAATGGCTGTAGGGGTTGCTAATCCGAGAGCACAGGGACAGGCAATAACCAGCACGGCAGTCATGCGAAGCAAGGCCGGTGTAAGCCCGCTTCCTAACGCCATCCATAGAATGAAAGTGATAAAAGCAATACCTATAACGATGGGTACAAAATAGGCAGCCACCTGATCTGCAATTCGCTGAATAGGGGGTTTACTGCCCTGGGCCTGCTGTACAAGTTTTATAATATTGGCCAGCACGGTATCCTGCCCGACTTTTGTAGCCCGAATGGATAAACTCCCATGTAAATTGATGGTGGCACCCGTGACCAGATCTTCTACGGTTTTGTCAACAGGCATACTTTCACCACTCAACATGCTCTCATCGACAGTTGAACGACCCTGAATGACCTCTCCATCAACCGGAATCTTTTCACCCGGACGTACGAGAAGGGTATCGCCGGATCTGACCTGTTCTATAGGAATGTCACGATCGCCCTCCGGACCGGTAAGCCGGGCGGTTTTTGGCTGAAGTCCGATTAATTTTTTTAAGGCGCTGCCTGTTTTTCCCTTGGCACGAACTTCGAGCAATTTTCCGAGCTTTATTAAGGTGATGATCATGGCAGAGGTCTCAAAATAAACATGTTCGCCCATCGATGTTGTGCCAACTGCCAGGTTAATTGCAACAAACAGACTATAGAAATATGCCACTGAAGAACCCATGGCCACGAGCACATCCATATTGGCTGATTTGTTTTTCAGAGATTTATAGCCATGAACGTAAAAATCTTTTCCGACATAAAATTGTACCGGCGTTGCCAGGATCAACATCAGCCATGGCGCCCACCAGTCATAGGCCCAACTGCCCAGCAATTGAAAATCGCGCAGCATGCTGAATAAAAATAAGGGTAGTGTAAAAAGCACCCCTGTCCAAAAAAGTTGGTTTTGTCTGTTGATCTCTTTGCCTCTAGACAGATCGGCAGCCTCCTCCGCCGAAACCCCGGCCCCTTCCGTATCTGCTACACCATAACCTGCATTTTCTATTGCCTGAATGATTGTTTTTTGATCCAGGATACCAATCACATATTTAACCTGAAGGTTTTCATTGGCATAATTGACGCTCGCATCAAGAACACCTTCCATTCTTTTTAGAACCCGCTCAATTGTGGCTGCACAATTGGCACAGGTCATGCCTGTAATCGGCAGTTCAAGGTTAGTAGTTGGTATTTTGTACCCTGCATCAGAAATGGCTGCTTCAATCTCAGATAAATCTGTTAGTGTATCCTCAAAATCAATCCTGGCTTTTTCAGAGGCAAAGTTTACCTGGATATCTCCGATACCCGATACTTTCTTGACTGACCTCTCTACAGAGAGAACGCAATTAGCACAGGTCATGCCGGTGATAGGGATATTTATAGTTTTTTTAGACATAATGTTTTGTCAATAAAAATTTGTAGGAGCAGTAATAATTGAATATTCAATGTTCAATTATTCTTGTAGTGGCTAATCCGTGTGGTCGCCCGAACCATGAATTTTGTCCAATTAAATATCCAATATCCATCAGAGAATATCCAAGTATCAACTATCCAGTTAGCGTGCATCTAGTATCGAATACCCAGTACCCAGCACCGAGATTTACTCCTCAGGCGGATAATTAATTTCGATAAGAAGTGCTTTAATATTTTCCCAGTTTTGCGGATCATCCCATGAAACGTCCATCATTTTGCTGTTTTCATCTGCTTTAACCGATAGAACGTTTTCCAATGCCCCAAGTTCTGTTTCAATGGTCCGGACACAATGTCCACAACTTATGCCTGGAATTTTTACCTGTTTCTTATTCAAGTGTTAATAACTCCTGCATTTCATTTAATATTTCGGAAAGCGGGGGTGTGGGAAACCATTCCTCCCGGGTGATTTCATTGCAGGTACTCTGATATAACTGTGAGATCAGTTGAAATAGTCGATCGGGGAGATTTGGAGGTGGGGAAGAGACCAGTGATTTCCAGTTAGCCCGGTCTTTAATCTTGGCTCTTTCAACGTTTTGATACCAGTCAGTCTGACGGTAATAAATCCGGGCCACTTCTTTGCTTACGGGCATACCGTTATAAGTAAAACGGCATTCGTCCGGGGTACCCAGGATGTCAACAAGAATCAGGCGGCGTTGCGCATCAAAACCATATTCCACCTTACCATCCTCATTGACCATTCCTGCCTGGGAGACATGCTCGGTAATGACATTATTAATCCGGCTGGTGGTCTGTTTAACTTTATCCAGTTCCTGATCTGTGAGTGCGCTGATCGATTGGGCCTCCTGCCAGGACATATAACGATCGGTTACTTCTAACTTTGTTGAAGCGTCGAGTATGGGCCTGGTCAGGACATCATTAGGTTTTGGCATCTCACTAAGCCCAATCTCTTCAAGGGTCAGGCTACCTTTTTCCAAACGTCTGAATATACTGGAACCGGCGGGTAATGAATTCCGGTAGATGACTTCAAGTGGAATTAGAATATTGGTCAGCTCATTGGTATAGATAGAATAGTCATATTTTGCGCCATCAGAAATGGGTCTTAAAATCCTGACCAGGGAAACTTCCATGGTGTCAACCGGCCCGGAAAGCTGATCTAATTGTTTTACCTGTCCGTTCTCAACCAATCCTCTGTAATGTGTGAGCATGTCTGTCTTATTCAGTTTTTCAAAAAAATAAGCCCCCATCATGCACAGGGCCTTACCCTTATTTGTAATCAGATCAGGCATCTCGCCCCAATCAAATACAGAATACCGGTCGGAAAATTGAAATCGGCCAATCCCGGTTTTATTCTCTTGTGCTTTCTCGATGACCTGTAAATCTTTAACGCTACCCATACTTTTTCCTTTACTTATACATTTTAAATAAATGAATATATTAAATAGTTTCCTAAAATATACCAAATTGAGAAATAATTATGAATTATAAATACTGGGGAAGTTCAAATTTTAGCAAAAAATTAGATTATTTTTGGAACCTTTTATTCAATCAATGCGTAGGTAATTGGTAAAAGTTAGGAGATGAGCATGATTAAGGAAGTCATAATTGGATTGGTTATACTGGCATACATAATACCCTTTGCCTATATTATCATTGCAGATTTTTCCGATGTCTATAAAAGATTAGCCAACGCTTTTTCAGTCAAATTGAAACCAGCGCTAATTGTTTTAACAAAAACTATTTTTGATTAAAAAATATCTTTTAAACATCCTACCTCCAGGATATAGATAACAGAAACCGGGAATTTGTTTTATTTCCGGTTTTTTTTGTCACCTTAAACATTATCGTCATTTGAATTCCACATAGTCAGAAGATTTCCTGAATTCTATGCATATTTAATTGAAACAGGACTTCAATACCAAATCGATTGATTGGTTCTATATCTGAAGCCGCAAAAACTCTATTCATTAAAAATAGAAAATAGGGCAAAATGATGTAAAATTGGATAAATTTAATTAATTTTATGAAATGCAACATTTGTCACATCTTTTCGTGGAAAAATCAGTATACTTTTAAATTCAAAAATCTATAAAAAAATATATGGCTCTAAATATGACCTATCAAAAAATAAAATTATCAAAAGTGATCCTGCTATTATTATATGTTACAACTTTCGCAGCGATCATTTATTATTTTTGGGATGGTTTTGATTATTATAAAACCTCTTATTTGGACAGGCCACATCAACCGGCGCATCAAAATATTAAACCGGCAGGTATACGGGGACACGGCCTGGGTATTTTGGGCACTTTAATGATGATTCTTTTATTGATTTACTCTTTGCGTAAAAGATTTAATATCTTCAGAAAACTTGGGTCCATCAGTACCTGGTTAAATTTTCATATATTCTTGGGAATCACAGGTCCACTATTTGTAATTTTACATACTGCCTTCAAATTAAACGGTATCGTTGCTATAAGTTTCTGGTCGATGATTGCCGTGGCCTTGAGTGGTTTTCTCGGACGCTATTTATATTTACAGATCCCCAGAACAATCTCAGGTAACGAAATTAATCTTCAGGATTTGGAAATAACTCATAATAAATTAAGTCAGGAAATCTTCTCAAATTTTAAAATAGATGAGACGTATATTTCTAAAATCGAGACCATGATTATTGGTCCGGCAGATTCAAATAAAAACACATTTAATATTTTGATCTTATTAATGTTAGGCGATTTGTCGCGCTACTTCAGGATTAGAATGGCACGAGCAAGACTGAGAAAGATTACGGGCATATCAAAAAAACAAGCTCGCATTCTGACTGAAATGACAAGAAAAAAAGCTATTATTCATCGCCGTATTATCCTGTGGAATAATATTCATCAGTTATTTCATTACTGGCATGTCATACACAAACCTTTCGCTATAATAATGTATCTTATCATGATCATCCATGTTGCTCTGACCGTGGTTTTTGGCTACAAATGGGTGTTTTAAGTAAATTCAGGTTTATCAATAAACTGAGAACTATTTAATATTTTAAATCAGATGAATAAAATCTGGGTAACCATATATTTTTTATTGATGATATCGATCTCACTTGCACAATTATCACCAGGTGATCTCTCTAATGCCCATGCAGATCTTGAAGGGCTGCAGAACTGTACCAAATGTCATGAAATTGGTGAAAAGGTGTCTCCTCAAAAGTGCCTGACCTGTCATGATGTATTGCATGACCGAATCAGGCAAAACAGAGGATTGCATGCTGGAAAAGAATATCAAAACTGTGTCGAATGCCACTCCGATCATCATGGAAGAAAATTTAATCTGATTTGGTGGAAAGATGGGCAGAAGAATTTTGATCATTCGAAAACCGGATATACACTTGAGGGAAAACATCTGCAACTGGACTGCCGAAAATGCCATCGGGCCGAATATATTTCGAATCCGCAAAAATATCGTTCCCGGAAAAAGAATCCGGAGACAACATTTCTCGGCCTTAATCCGGAATGTTTGAGTTGTCATCATAACGAACATCGAAACCAGTTGGATCAACAATGCCTGAATTGCCACCAAATGAATGGATGGAAACCAGCCCCGGGATTTGATCATTCATTCACAAAATACCCGTTAACAGGAAAACACAGAGTTACTCTCTGCGAATCCTGTCACATAAAAATGATTGACAACTCTGACAATGGAGATCCTGATTATTTAAAGTATACAGGTTTAGGTTTTAAAACATGTAGTAATTGTCATCAGGATCCGCACGCGGGCCGACTGGGACTTTCCTGTAAAAAATGTCATACAACTACTGGATGGAAAGGCATCGCCGATCCGAATTTTAATCATACCAATACCCGGTTTCCACTTCTCGGAAAGCATCGGGGCGTGGAATGCAAAAAATGTCATAATAACAAAAGATCTTTGAAGAATTTAAAGTACCAGCAATGCAGCCATTGTCACCGGGATTACCACCAGGGCCAATTCAGCCACCGGCAACAGAAAGGCGCCTGTGAAGAATGTCATACCGTTCAGGGTTTTCAACCGGCAAATTTTACCATACAACAACATGAAAAGTCCGGGTATGCACTAAATGGAGCGCATCTGGCTGTGCCCTGCAACATGTGTCATCAGAAAACCTATGGCACTACATTACGATTTCAATTTACTTCAACAGAATGCACGGTATGTCATTCCGACCCCCATAAAGGGGAGGCTAGTCTCTATGTTAAATCTGAAATGTCCGGAACTGATAAGAAAAAATGTGAATTCTGCCATTCTGTCAAGAGCTGGGATTTGATAACTTTTGATCATAGCCGAACAGGTTTTATTTTGGCTGGAAAACACAAGTCAATCAGGTGCGGATCCTGTCATCAAAAGCCGGATGATTCAATTCCGAATCCTGCTATCAAATTCAAAATTGGAGGAAAAAAATGTCAGGATTGTCATAAAGATATTCACAGGGGCCAATTTATTGATGGAGGTTCTTCCGGGAAAGAAGTTTCCGGTTTTACCAGATGTAATCGCTGTCATTCACCGGAAGATTGGCGTGCAAGCGGATTTAACCATGACCGGGATTCTAAATTTAAATTGGAAGGTGCCCATAAAGGGGTTGCATGTAATAAATGCCATAAAAGCACGGTTGAATCCGGTGAGAATATAGTAATCTATAAACCTCTTGATACAGCCTGTAGTGCCTGTCATGCTCAGAAGGAGGTAAAAATGGGAGGAATGAAATCATGAGAATATTCCTTTTTGCTACTCTGGTGCTATTCACTATACTGTTATCGCTAAAGGCCAATCAGGAATCAAGGGGAAACCCTCATGGAAATATTAAGATTGAATGTTCAGTTTGTCATTCCATAAATAATTGGAAGGTTGTCTCTGATTCAATTCAATTTGATCATGCAAGGACAGGATTTCCCTTGAGAGGTGTACATGCATCAACTGAATGCCGGGATTGTCATCATAATTTGATTTTTTCTCATATAGGAGTTTCCTGTATCGATTGTCATGCAGATGTACATAAAGCAGAGTTGGGATTTGTCTGTCAAAACTGCCATACAGCTTTTAGCTGGAATAACGTACGGGAGATTTTTGAATCCCATAGTGAAACCCGGTTTCCTTTGGTAGGGGTGCATGCCATTGTTGATTGTGAGGCTTGTCATTTTAATGTAGATCCTTATGAATATAAAACTACTCCCCTGGAATGTGTCAGATGCCATCATGATGATTATCTTGCCGCTGAAAATCCTGATCATGCCCAGGCTCAGTTCGCGACTGATTGTGAAGCATGCCATTCGCTCGCCGCACCTTCGTGGTACCAGAGTGATTACCAACATCCTCAATCATTTGTTTTACGTGCCTCGCATCTTGGTGTGGACTGTAATGGGTGTCATTCTTCTGGTTTTACCGCTACGCCGAACCAGTGTGAAGATTGCCATATGAAAGATTATCTTAGTTCGGAAGATCCTGATCATAGTAAATTCGGATTTCCAACAATTTGTGAGACATGCCATAATGAAAACCGGTGGGAAGATGCACTATTCGATCATATAGAAGCATCCGGATTTGAATTGAGGGGTGCCCATGCCACGATACAATGCCTTTCCTGTCATGTTAATAATCAGATCACGGGATTACCACGGGACTGTATCGGGTGTCATGATGATGATTACAAAGCTGTAAACGATCCTGATCATCAACAGGGTCAGTTTTCATTTGACTGTCTGCAATGCCACAGTGAAATGGTCTGGTCACCGGCGACATTTGATCATAATGGGACAAATTTTCCATTGAGTGGAGCGCATATTTCGGTTGACTGTAATAGCTGTCATATTAATGGCCAGTATACCGGTCTGGCTACCGATTGTTTATCCTGTCATGAAAGCGAGTATAACACCACCACTGATCCTAATCACCAGGCTGCCGGTTTCCCGGTTCAGTGCGAAAATTGTCATAATACAATTAGCTGGGATCAGACAACCTGGGATCATGATGGTCAATATTTTCCTATCTATACAGGTGCTCATCATGAAGCGTGGGATACCTGTGCAGACTGTCATATGGTCCCTTCGGATTTTAAACAGTTTGAGTGTATTTTTTGCCATGAACATAATCAGAATGATATGGATGAAAAACACAAGGAAGAGCAAGATTATCAATACCAGAGCAATGCCTGTTATGATTGTCACCCTGCAGGAAAATCCGATGACTAGAGTGATATTAAAATATTGTCTGTTTTTATTAATATTTATTATCCCGGAAATTCTTTCTGCCCGGGAGGAAGTGCTTCTTTGTCGCATAAATTATCTTTCTAAAGAACATATTTATGTGGATAAGGGAGAGGGGGCCGGACTCAGTATCGGAGACACATTAATTGTTAATAGAAATAATCAATTCATAGCCTCGTTGCTGGTCGTTTACACCTCACGACATTCAGCTTCCTGTCAGATTATCGATCGTGGCAAAGAATTACAGGTGGGGGATTTGGCAAAATACACATCAAAAGAGAAGAAAGTACTGCTAATCGCTAACCCCAAAACTACCATCTCAAGAACTGATGATGCCATAGTGCCTGGTCTGCGCGACAGGAAACCCTTTGCAAGGATTAGTGGTGGATTATCGTTACAATGGTATCACTTTGAAGATCTTTCTGATCACAACCTAAACTTTGATCAACCGACGATTCGATTTACTCTTAAAGCGCGGGAGATGTGGGGTAAAAATTACAATTTTATTATAAAAACACGTTTACGGAAGAATGAACGTTCAAGAGATTATTCAACAGGCGCTACGAAAGTAGAAATACGAAACCGAATCTATTCTTTCTACTTTAGTTATAATGATCTGACATCACTTATAAATTATAGTATTGGAAGAATTCATTTAAATAGTATAAGTGGGGTTGGATATCTGGACGGTATGTTTTTACAGTTCAATTTATCTCCTTCATTACATCTGGGAGGTTATGGCGGTCTTCAGTCATCCTGGCAGTTTGCCGGTGCGGAAAAATCCCTGCAAAAATTCGGCGTATTTTTCAAATTCACTTCGGGAAAATTTGGATCACAAAGATTTGAAACAACCCTCGCATTTAATACGATTTATCATGGAAAGATCGTCAGCAGAGAAAATATTTATTTTCAATCCAGTTATATGATGAATAACAGATTATCTATTTATAATAGCTTTGAGATAGACATTAACAGATCATGGCGTGAAAAAAAAGCAGGTGAGATTTTTTCACTTTCTTCCTTATATCTGTCAGCACGATACAGGTTCTCGGATATTGTTACAGCTGGATTGACGTTTGACGACCGAAAAAATTATTATACTTATGAAACGATGGAAATGCCGGAGGAGGTATATGATATGTCTGCCAGATATGGTTTACGGGCGGATCTGTATTTGAATTTACCTCAAGATTATTCAGCTTCCATTCAGGGTGGGATAAAAAAACGTGAAAATGATTCAAAATCAACTTATGTGGGTCGGGCCAGTCTGAAAAAAAGAAATATATTCCTCAGATTTCTAAATGCGGGTTTATTTGTAAATGTTTATTCAAATTATTATACCGAGGGCTGGATCCCGTCTTTGAATATCAGCAAACAATTTCCCAGTGGACATTATATTAGCATCGCTGCCGGCCAAAATAATTATAAAATGAAATTATATAAGGAACAACGCATTAACCATTGGATTCGTCTTAACGGTCAGATTCAATTAATTGGACGAACCTATTTCTCCGGATACTGCGGGTATGACTGGGGTAATGATCTGGATGGATATCGCCTGCTTATTGAACTCGGTTATCGCTTTTAAACTGAATCCCGACCTTTATTGGGGATTTTTCAAGGTTAATTAAATGTTGTCTGAATCAATAATTATTTGGTCCATATTTTTTTTACTGGTAATTGTAATCTTTATTCCTTCGGTACTAAAGTTCAGAAAGAAACAGAAAAAAGACCGTGAAAGAAAAGAAGAGGCGGTGGAACTGGGTGCGGATAAGCCTTTAGCCCAATATCCACAGATTGATTATTACCGATGTATCGGATGTGGTGCCTGCGTAAATGCCTGTCCGGAAGGTAACGTCCTGGGCCTTGTTAGCGGTAAGGCAACTATTATTAATGGTCTAAAATGCGTGGGTCACGGGAGGTGCGCCGAGGCCTGTCCTGTGAACGGCATTAAAATTGGTTTGGGGGATATTAAAAGTCGAAGTGATATTCCTGTTTTAGATGATAAAAATGAGACAAATATTCCTGGATTATATGTGGCCGGGGAACTGGCCGGTTTGGCACTTATAAAAAATGCCATTAACCAGGGTCAGGTTGTTGTGGAAGAAATTGCTAATAAGATCCATAAACCGGCTGTTAATGGAAAAAAGGATCTTATTATTATTGGTGCCGGTCCGGCCGGGATGAGTGCGGCGCTGACGGCAAAAAAACACAATCTCAATTATCTTCTTCTTGATCAGCAGGGGGCAGGGGGTACGATACTTCAGTATCCAAGAAAAAAAATAGTTATGACGCGGCCTGTAGATATACCCTTGTTTGGATGGTTAAAAAAACCGGAATATAGTAAAGAGGAACTCCTTGAGATTTGGGAAAAGATACAACAAACATATAATATTCAGCTGAAAACCGGTGAAAAGTTATCGATGGTGGAAAAAGATGACGCCGGGTTTAAAATTATCACACAAAATCATACTTATGTATCCGAATTTGTTGTTTTAGCGCTTGGACGCCGTGGGACGCCCCGTAAACTGAATGTGATCGGTGAGGAAAAGCCAAAAGTGATGTATAAACTGATGGACGCAGAAACTTATAAGGGTGAAGATGTTTTGATTGTAGGTGGCGGTGACAGCGCTGTTGAAGCGGCGATAGGATTGGCACAGCAGCCGAATAATATTGTAACTGTTTCTTATCGAAAATCAAAGTTTTTCAGAATCAAAACAAGAAATGAAGAGCATATAAATGAATTGATTGTGGAAGGTAAAATTAAGGTTCACTTTAATTCCAATATTAAAGAAATTCAGGATTCCCGGGTTCTGATTGAACAAGAAAATGAAGTAATTCCTCTCCAAAATTCCTATGTTTTTATATTTGCCGGTGGCGAGCCCCCCTTCCCTTTGATGAAAAAAATAGGTATCCGGTTTGGCGGTGAAGTTCAGACCTCTTCGGATTAGCTTCCTTGCTTCAAACGTAATCCCTCTTACAGATTTCTTATTCACCACGCAACTATATTCATCTAAGAGCGATAAAAAGATAAGATAAATATAAAGGAGACTCATATGTCATTAAGATTAATGATCTTATCTCTACTATCGATCATGGCCATCGTTTCAGGTTGTGAAATGATCAATTCTTCGGATGATGAGGCGGAAGTCGTTACGCGGGGAAGTCAGGTCCTGATCCGGGACAATACTGGTAAGGAATGGGATGTGACCCATGCTGTGAAGAATTATGGATTTGTAGCTTCTCAGTTTCAGTTTGGACTGGGACCCTTTGCCATTAGACCGATTCTGGATCCGGAGATGTTGAACCCGGGAGAATCTGGTTACCCATCCAGTAGCAGCGATCTTCTGGTAATCGGTACGACAATCGATAAAAAAACCAGAGCTTATCCGCTCAATGTCTTAAGCCGGCATGAGATCGTCGATGAAATATTCGGTGATCAACATGTAGCTGTCGCCTACTGACCCCTGATAGGATTGACTGCCGTGTACAGTCGTGAAATAGATGGAGAAATTTTAACGCTCAGTGCAAGTGGATGGACTTACAGGAATACGTTTGTTCTTTTTGATTATGAGACAGAAAGCCTCTGGTATCACCTCGAAGGGCGGGATGGTCTGACCTGTATCAGCGGAACCTATGCAGACAGGGAATTAACGGAATTACCTTCAACGCTGACACGCTGGTTTAACTGGGTAAGCTCGAATCCGGAAAGTCAGTATTTGAAATATCCGTAAGAATCAGTAATTAACAATTGAAGATTGGATATGTGATAGTCGATTGGTGACTAGTAGTGGCCGTTCGCGAACGGCCATTACTGATCGGCTGGAGGGTGATATCCATTATCGGGAGAATTGGGAATTTGGCATTTGATTGGACATTTGGATTTATTTAGGAATTAGGAATTGGGGAAAAGACTGTAGTAAAGTATATAAAGGAGATAGTAAATTGGAAACTGAAAATTGGAAACGATATAGAATCATTTTTGGCCTGATTGTGGTAACAGTGCTACTTGCCTCTTGTGAGAAGCGGAACATCACAGAACCATCCAAGGGATTTGAGGTTATCCGGGACGGGGGAAATATCTCGATTGTTGATCAGACAGGAAAGGTATGGGATATAACCCATGCCGTTGATTATTATAATTTTGATCCGGGGAAATTCGATTTTGGATTAGGTCCGGCTGCGATTCTGCCAATCAATAACCCGCAGTTCTTTTCACCCGGCGAGACCGGTTATCCTGCCGCGGCAAATGATTTTCTTGTGATAGGATATAAAGACGAGAAGAGAATTCGCGCCTACTCCTTAAATATTCTGGTGCATCATGAAGTTGTCAACGATATGTACGATAAACTACCGGTGGCGGTTGCCTATTGTCCCCTGGTTAATCTAACTGCAGTCTATAAACGTCAGATTTTTGGTCAGACGGTAACGCTCAGTGCCAGCGGCTGGACCTATGATGAAACATTTATCTTATACGATATTGAGACAGAAAGCCTCTGGTATCCTTTGCCCGGTAAATCCGGATTGACCTGTATTAACGGACATCATGCCGATAAGTCTCTGGCCGAACTTCCCTCCTCCCAAATGCGTTGGGCGAACTGGTTTACCGAAAATCCGGGAACGAAGTACCTGAAATCACCTTAATAAACTCTATGTTTTGACAACTTACTCTGGAAAGTAGTTATACTCTTTTTTCAAGCCAAAAGCCTTGATTGCTTCTTGACTGGGCCTGGGCTTAAAATCTTTTGTTGTATAATATTTCGTCTGATCCCAGATAATATTTTGTCCTAATATCCTTGGATCCTTTGTGTTGTGGAGATAACGCCTTGTTTTGCTACCATATCAATATTTGGCGTTTTGACTACTGGATCACCATAACAGCCTAAATGATTCCAGGAATGATTATCTGACATAAGCAATAGAATATTTGGACGATTCCATTTATTTGCAGGCTGACAGGAACATAATAAAAGAAGTGTTAGTAATATATATTTAAAAATTTGCCTACGATTCCGGTTCATAATTTTTTCTTTTATTATTGATGATTCCAACATTTAAAACCTTTGTAAGGATTTTTGTTCAATTTTCTTTGAACAACCCATCTGCCTGATAATACACGTTGCCCAGCTTTCTTCCCATGGACACAATATCTTCCCACTTAAATGTTAATTCATCCCAATGCTGCCAGTTGTGAATAAGATCTGATAGCCCGTCGACATCTTTCCATGAAGAAAACATACCAACAAATTGATTCACAGCATCAACGCGCTTATTGACATAGATACCTTTGTAGTTCAGCACATTTTTAACCAGTTTAAACATACTTTCACACAAGGCAAAGGCCAGGATATCCGTTCCATCCTCATTGGTTATTTCCTGCCCAAGAGCTAAGCCAGCCTCTTTTGTATTCATCAATACAAGCGCTTTAGCCTTTGTCCGCGCGCTCAAAATTGGTGTCAGTTTTGCGTTTTCGGCTTTTATACCCTGCCATTTCTCACCCGCTTCCATACTCAGAATCTTTTCATTTCCTTTTCGGTTCGGATAGAGATCCTCTGTGATCAATCCCTGCTTGTAGGCACTTTTAACGAGGTAGATTAAATCATCCAGACGAATGTATTCAATATCGTAATCTTTTAAAGATGTTGTAATTTTACGCATTCTTTCCATGGAAATTGTAATGTTGATCAACAAAGGAATGAATAATGGTCTGTTGGGATTGGCCTCAATGAAATTCCTGACCGTGGCGACGTCATCCTTATCAGGAACATGTAATCCTTCCCCACAAAAGATAAAAGGCTTGTCCTTGAAATTATAGTGCGGATCAAACGCTGATTCGCCCATGCCGCGGACATAACCGATGCAGTTGTCCAGTTCTTTGAAAAGAGTGGGGTTGAATGAGGGAACGTCCACTTCCTGCCAATTGGTATAATCATTCCAATTTGTAATATACGGAATATTCAGATCGCATCGTTCCATGTAAGACTTGCTGTAACGCAGAAAAGCATGTGGATCAGGATGCAAGTGTGTATAGGTATAGCCGGCGCCGGCGGGTCCGCAAAACATATAGTCGTTGGGTTGCTGTGTCATGATATAGTGCTTGTAAACCGCCGGAGCAATGTCAGCAAGCAGTGGTAGAAAACCCCAGGATACGGGAAATTCGCGTTTTTTTTCAGGCTTCCAGTTTCCATATTGCAAAGTGTTCATTACCCACATAGAATCACCGTCGGTCATTATAAAAGACAGATATATTTTATTCTTTTTAGCTGTGAGATCTTTCCGCGGACTTTTTTTCTGTTTTGGTATGCTCGTGTCCTTTGGCTTTATTCCGCCATGCACTGATAAATTAGGCATACCAGTGCAAATTGTGTATAATCCTTTACGTGAAGACCGCTCTACAGCCCAGTGTTCATGATCCCGCGTATCATGCCATCCCCACACACCGCCCGGTGTCTTCATCTGAGCGTATATTTTATCCATCAGCCTGTATTCTTTGCGCTGACGTACTGCTGCTGATAAATCCATGATGAATGCATTTTTTGCCGTTAAAAAATCACGATCGACGAAAGCTACACCTCCAGGATAATCGACGCAATAGTTGGCAATTAGATGCTTGGAACATTGTGGGAATAGATTCTCGAACGCCCATTCGTATGCCGGAACGCGCCCAGGCCATCGGCCACGCAGATCCTCTTTCAGGGTTAATCCGCTACTTTTAACAAGAGGTTCCAAATCCGGCGTAATCACCATCCAGTTTTCAAGACTGCCCCAGGTCTGTGCCACATTAAGGCTGTGCAGCATATCCGGATCAAAGATGATATAGCCGTCCAGTTCGCCGGCAAAACGCTTGATCAGGGATGTAAATTCTGTCTCCTCCTCTTCCGGAATGTTATAACCATCTTTCCGATAAATAGCCAACCAATCGACAGCGTTGGAACCAAGGTCCAGCCAAAGTCTGGTCTCTTTGCGATTAATGAGTCCCTGGAAAATTGTTAGAACAGGATACAGCATCGAGATAGATTTTGCATCTGCATCGGGAAAAGAATCTTTTAAACGGGATGTGTTATAGCGAATAAGTTTCTTTGGTGTTTTAAACTTTGGGTAAATGTCAAATTCTTGTGGTGTGTACAAAAAATCTGTGGGTTCCTTGGGACTGCATCCGAAGAACTGAATCGGCAGGACCGAAAGTCCACCCACAATGGCAGACGTTTTGATGAAATCGCGGCGATTGACACGTTTGCTCATAATAATCTCCTTAATTATTCTTTATTCAACAAATAATCTGTTGCCAGAATATTAAAAATATAAGCTGAACTACCATTTATCACATGTTCTGTCTGGTACCAGTCCCAGGCCCGGCCACGGTACTCAACAAAGTCCGGTTTAACTAGTGTCACTCCTGAAATTACACCGCCTGGCTGGTAGCTTTTATCCGCTCTGTTAAAACCATAAACCAGGGTGGCCGATTTAGAGCCGACACCTGATACGAAGGAGTGATTTGATGCAGGGTGTGCGCCAAGTACAAAATTTACCGTAGAGTACATTATCTCAGGATCGAATAAATCAGGATATGCCTCAATAAAGTAGAATAATTTCGCGGCAATTTTCGAAATGGACCAATTACTTCCCCAGCCAAGGTGCAATGTCACATTATAGGGTGTTTTTTCTAACTCTTTTTGCAAATCTTGGCGTACCTCTTTTGCTTTTTCTAAAAGAGCTTCTGAAAATTTGATGTCATTCACTTTATCTTTCACTCGTACAAGATTGAATCCTGTCCGTTTAAAGTACTGAACCGGCATCTCCTTAATTGTAGGGACAAAGGTCAATAGTTTGTCTCGGTATTTTTGATTACCGGTGGTAATGAACAAATCTGCGACGGCAGCCATTTCCAAAGAGTGGTATTCATTTTCCTGTGGCTGATAGGTTACAGGAAAATTTACCGGTTCGTTGCTTTGTTCATAATCCCATATCTGTTCGGCAAGCCGAAGGCATTCTGCAGATAATGAATCGTTTATACTCTGAAACAACCGGGAGCAGATTGCAGCAATCTGCACAAACTGATATTGTCCTCCGGTATTCCTGTCAGTATAAATCCATCGATCGTCAAATTTGCCTGAAAAGCCATTTTTCTGTTCCGTTTTTCCAAGTTTTGGGTCATATAAAAGGCCGTCGGTAATGGATGCTGGGTCTCCGACAGAACCGTAATCCGGGCCGATATGCGTAATAACACCTGCCGGTACATGTCCAACCTTCTTAACCACAGACACCAACCACTCCATACCAAAGGCAATTTGTTGGAGCATATCATTTTCCCCATCTGGTATGAAAAGCTCTACAAGTCGATCGTCACGCAAAACGGTTGTCACGTCCCGTGTGGTTTGAAATTTCTCCTGTGCAAGGGCCATCCATAGGGCTGTTTCACAAATGCTGCCCGAAGGAAGGTCAAAATCGCCTGCATCATGCCATCCTCCCCAGTTTATTTCCGGAACATGTTCAAGAGGTTTAAATGCGGTTTGGGTTTCTGGCCCCTGATGGTATCCGTCCTTGCCTTTATGCCCAACAGATGCCTGGAGGGCATCGTCAAGATGGCATGCGCCATGCCATAGCCTCAGGTAATCTTTCACTTTTACATGGCACATCTGCGTCGGAAAGTAGATATCCAATGTGGGTTGCCAGGCAGTTTGATAAACAGATGGTGAGATTTTGAATGGTCCCACTTTCTGTTTGTCATATATCAGAAAATATAGACCGGGAATTTTTACATATGAAAAATCATAAGTGTAATAAGTATTTTGATAGAGATCTCCCCATTTTTCAGGTTTTAAGTATGCCACACTCTCAATCTCAGAATTTTCGTTTAAGAGCAACAGTTCCATGTCGTGAATATCTGCTGTTTCGGGGTTAACCTCCAGAAAGGCAACTTTTTTCTGTCCCGGATGGTAACCTACTTGAGATACCTGTATTATCGGTTCTTTCGTCCAATCAGGATCTATTGACGGAGTGATCTTTAAGGAGAATGATTTTTGGGATGATCCTTTCTTTAATGAGGCAAAGAGCATGTACCCGCTCACATTCAGGTCACGCCTTTCGTCTCGAAGGCTTAGAGTTGAATTTCCACCTTCAAAAGTTATTTTGCGCTGTGGGTCTTCCGGGGCAATATCTATTTTTTCGGCCTTAGGAATAAGAACACGTCGCCCCATATGTTGCTCGTAAAAATAGTCGCTTATCCCACCACCGTTAAAGGTTTTATATTCATATTCCTCGGGATAAATTTCTATACGAAAAGCTATTTCTTCAACTTTTTCCCAGTCAACAGACTGATCAAGATCTATTTGAATAGCTATCGATTTTCCATCGCCAATTACGTTAACCTTATATTTTAATCCCAAGGGCAGGAGCTCAACAGGGTAAGAAACCTTACCTGTTTTTAGGTCAACAATCTGTTCTCCACGTTTGTCATCACCGTCGTTATAGTAGCCATATTTTTTTCCATCAGTGGTTAGACAAATTACATTGCCGGCATCCAGTACACGTTTACCCTGAAGGATCATTTCCAGTCCACCAAGTCTTCCACCAAGATAATTATTCTGATAAACTAGAAACCGGAAACCAGGAGCATCGAAATAGCCACCCGGTTGAAGTGTAATCTGGGAATACCCTGTTATTGGAAATAGAAGCAACATTGAAATAAATCCAATGTAATTTAAAAGAAAAATTTGTAATCGATTCATAAGTTGTTCCTTCGTTTTTTGCTATCTGTAATAAACTTTTATTAAGTGAAAATAGTGGCGCATTCATTTAACGCATTAACAACATTTTTTTTACTTTTAGGTAATTGGTTCCGACTTGTAATTTGTAAAAATATAAACCACTGGCAAATTCAGTAGCTTCAAAATCAAACCGATATTTTCCGGAATATTGAAACTTGGCGACCAAAGTTTTAACCTCTCTACCAAGAACATCATAACTTCTTAACTTTCTTAGCTATTTTTTTTCGTATTTTATCATAAGATGGTGGAGGACCTGTTCTAATTTGTTTTCCATCTATAAATAAAGCGTCTGAGATCCCCCAATCTAAAAACACTTTCCGATCAATAGTATCTATTTCTTGAAAATCTACTTTATCGCCAAACTCCAATGATGCTCTTTTTGCCCTCTCATAAACTAAATTTCGTGCAGGACACCACCCATTTTTAAACGAAGTTACGGCTACCTTATTTGCAGTTTTACCAGGCTCCTTTTTTTCCTTAATCCATTTTGGAAGGATAGCATTATCAGTAAGTGGTTTCCATAGAAGTACAGCAATACCATTTTTATCTACTTTAACATAACCCTGTTTCCTAAACCATGAAGCCTTCATCCAGAAAGGTAATGAGATACCCCAGGCAGCTATTCCTTTACAATTTCGGGATCTCACATCATCTTCAGCAGCTTTTAATAAAGATTTACCAACGCCTTTTTTCTGATGATTACCAATGCCTTTTTTATAACCATGAACCCAAATACAATTGATAAAGTATGTATCTTTTCCTTCAATGAATGAATGTTCACATGGAATATATTGTATCATACCAAAAACTCTGTCATTTTCAACAGCTAATTTTACGCGTAATCCTTTTTCCTTCATTTTGCTAAACCATATCTCCTTGTGGTTTCCAGCTTCTTTCATTTCTTCTGACCAATCTTCAAGACATAGAAAATATTTTTCGGCATATTTTTCTTCGAAATCAACGATTTCCATAATGAAAACTTTCGTTTATATTATCTGCATTGCCTCTGCTAACAAGTGGGTACTGTTGAGCAGATTGTTGTAGGTTGCATTTATTGCTTTTTTAAATTTGTTACTATTGCATTAATGCGTTTTTTTATCTTTTTATAATCAATTTCTGCCCAGGATTCTAAAATAGGAATATATTTTGCGTCCCGTGTTTCTTGAACTTTATCGAGTAACAAATTTATCAATTGGCGATTTCGGTCCTTTAAATATGTCATATCGAAAGTCTCTTGACCTGAACTAAGAATATCATCGAATCCTGCCAGTAATTCGTCTGAGTACGTATCTTTTTCTAGTCCCCAACCTAGTGAAGTGTATACAAGTAGCGGTAATCGATAATCATATTCAATTGCTAAAAAACCTCTCAAAATTGTCCAGTCTATTTTTGCAGTAATTTTCTCGATAGATAAATTACTGAAATAACCATAGGCAGGATTTGCATTTAATTTAAGTTCAAGCAACTTTTTTTCTTTGGAACCTTTTAGAACTTTCGCAAGCAATGTTCTGCCGCCACTCATAATTAGTGGATCAGCGGCTCTTAGGATTTTTTTGATCTCATCCTGTGAAAGTTGCTGTATATTTCCTGAGTCAAGTTTATATCTGACTCTATTTACTTTTTTACTCATTTTATTCTAAAAGGGTAACGCAACCTAACGAGACTGTCGAAAAACCCTATTACCTGAAATATAGAAAAATAGTGACCTTCAAATTTGGTTTGTAAGCGACGATTTCGAATAAAGGCATTGTTTTTGTATACCTGTTTTGTATAATTTTTTTATCATATTGACTTATTCGACAGTCTCAACGGTTGGCTGCTAACCGGCGGCGAGCATTGGCAATTTATTTACTAATGTCACAGCTATAGCCGTCCGAGTTAAGCAGTGTGTTATGTGCAGCGTCAATGGATTAACGTGCTTTATTATCCATTTTTACGGGCACGGGCATTGCTTGACCAACAGACCACATAGTATCTTCCCAGTTGTTTACAACCATGTGCTCCGTTTGGCAAACTGGGCAAAATGATATCAAGGATGAATCAGGTCTTTTTAAAACCCAAAGCAGCCCGGTACACTGTTTTCTATTAGGTCTCTTCGTACATTCGATTAGGGTCTCACGCCCCTCCTTTTTTCGTAGAAGGGCTCCATACTCAATCACCCTGGTAACTTTGAGTACATTTCGTCGCAGGCGGAGATTGTCCTCCGGAAGCCCTCCATCCGGCATCAACCAGTGCCATGGATCAACATATAACGTCATAGTAGGTACCTTTTTTAAAGCACATAGCCACTGATAACAGGAGCCGGATTTAAGCAAGATGTGAATTCATGCGTCGTATGATATTACGGCATGTTCTTGCATTTTCAAAGAACAACAGATCCTATATATGTGTTTAGTGCAGGTGGTTTAGCCACCTAGCCCGATGATAAAGAATTTTAAGTCAGCTGTTTGTTTACGTTCATAAGATATCGAGCGATTGTTAGAAATCTGTATTCACTATTTATACAGTAAATAAGTCGATTTTACGAAAAATAATCGAACAGAAGGACTTTTTGTGCTTGACTTTGGACCTTTAATATGTGTTATACGCTTATGAATTACTCAATTTAAAATCAAGGTTAATCAGGCTACACCGCGAATCTTATTATATTCATTTTTATGTGTTTGGAGTGTATCCCACATATCAACATTCATTTGTAAATTAATCCAGAAGTCAGGTGTAGTATTAAAAAATTTTGCCAAACGAAAAGCTGTATCAGGTGTGACCGATCTTTTTCCAAGAATAATTTCATTAATTCTAACTCTTGTAACACCAATAGCATCCGCTAATTTCTGCTGGGTAAGATTGAGTGGTTCT
>SDBT01005198.1_pt1 | contig 21946 bp, 25 predicted proteins | sample 2277101 | NCBI WGS metagenome assembly SDBT01 (sample SAMN10404973, study PRJNA504765) | marine sediment metagenome | isolation source: marine sediment core GS10_PC15, 103 cmbsf | place: Arctic Ocean: Southern Knipovich Ridge | collected 2010 | reverse complement strand
TGCTGCCAGGAAGTCCTCATGATCCGTATCGTACAGGGTGATACCAAACTGACGACCCAGGTGACGCATCGACCTCTTTAGGGCGTCTGTTGCGCAACCGGAGACTGCCATTTCGTGCTGTTGATCAGGGTAGGTTCGATGGACAAGCTGATGCAGAGTCCCATGATTATGCCCAGAGATCGATTTTGCTTGGATACAGTTTCCGGGTTCAGGTTCTTCCGTTCCTTGCTCCCGTCCTTTTTTTTGATGGTTTTTTTGACGACCAGAGGGGCATCTTCGATATATGCGGTCACTTCCCACAGGTGATAATTGCGATTTTCTGCAATGAGACAGTGAAGCGTATCCCACGATTCGGGCATGTCTTCGACGAAATGAATGCTGTTTTTATTGCCGTCGCTCATGACCACAGCGATTGCACCAGACCCACCCGGGTCGATGCCAATTACGATCAAAACGGGACCACGTCGTCAGTCTGTTTGGTCATCGGCGGGGGCGCTTGATAGGACTGGTCACCAGAGCTGTCCAGCTTGAAAATCAGATTCATGTCAGGCTTACGATTCTGCTCATTGGCATCGTCGTTTGTAAACCCGCTGATCCAGTATTTCTTGCCATCCAGGGTGACGCTCCCGTTCAGGTATGTGTTACCTGATTTCGACTGTTTTGGCCACAGCCCGGAGCGAACGTCCTCAGCCATCTGTCGGAATCACCGCATACGATCGGACCTCAGCACGGTTAATCACCTGGATAATGCCGGCCACGTCTTCGATGATCAGCGTGCTTTTGTTGCCCTTGATTAGAGTCCCCTGTCGAAACTCTGGGTCTTTGCCACCCAGGACGATCATTTCGACCAGAACTGCGCAGCCAGCCTTGATCAGCCGCTCGGCTTTTTTCGGCTTTTTCTTGATCGCCGCCGTCGTCTTTTTGGTGATTGCGATTGCCTGTGCAGAGATCCCGCTGATTCCTGCCATGACCTCACTGATTGTACTGAATGTTTTTGCTATGCCCATGTTATTCTCCTGTGATCTGGTTTGTTTCGGCTTCGTTCGCCGTTCTCGTTCCATGTTTGCGCCAGGTATATACCCAGTACGCCTCTCCGTCAGCAACGTCGAAATGTACGAACGTGTTCGCTACGCCGATCCGGCGGATCCCTACCTTGTGCCCCATGCGGGCAAGCGTGTACGGGTCCATCCCTTTGGGAACACGAATATCGACAGCCATTCCGGTCAGATGTTTCGACCGTTTTGCCCCGCCGACGAGCTTGTTTTTTATCCAGCCACGGTACCCTGAATTGATACGCAAAGGAGCGCCCGCGGTTGACCGCAGCGTCTGGATTTTTTGGATCAGTTCGCTGGATATTTGCCAGTAACCTGAACCTTTCGACTTGAACTCCCCGGCCTTGAAATTAGCGCTGACAGGGGTCTTTTCTTCGCCCTTAAAATAGCATTGGATATTCCCGTTAATCATTGTTCCCTCCGTCCGATGATCGATTGGCCATAAACGCATCAACCCACCCGTCAGCACGTTTGCCGATTATCGCGTATTGCATGAATCCCCACATCACCGCTTCCTTGAACAGGCTAATTCGATCGTCAGCCGGAACATCCGGACCAGTCAAATAGCCCAGCACAGCGAAGATCACGATGAATACGACCATCGTTCCCCACCCGATCTCGCGGTAGAACTTCCATTCTTTTCGGTAGAAATACCGCCGTATAATCGATGTGACGACTATCGCTGACGTACCAAGCCCGGCCGCGGTGGTGAAACTGAGATCCAGATCCATATATTACTCCTGTTCGTGACCACCAGGAATCGAACCTGGACTACCTTGCCGAAACAAGGGGCGGCTCCCATTACACCATAATCACAAATGCAATATAATACAATTTACCATGCCGTTTCCGTGTATCCGCGGGGAGTGATGACGCCCCTGCAAGTTACGCCCCCTGGAATCGTCATCCGTATTTCCAAAATGCCAGACCGCCCGTCTGTGATTACCTCATCAAAATCCTGTATGAATCCCAATATCGCTGAATTGGCGACCAGTAGGTGCGTGCTAAGTCCTGCGATATGGATGGACGCTCCTGGAGCAGCTCCGGCAGTTTGCGCTATGTGCAGCGCGACTTCGACCGTTTTCGTATGCAGGCCAATGTGGCGCGCCATAGTCCGAGTCCAGGGCGTTGTAGATGAAACGGTTTCATCGAATATGGTTGCGCCCAGGTTGTAGTTTATATCGCCCCGTTTTCGCCAGGTACTGATATTCTGGTTGGAGTCCACGAAGAGAGAGCCCATGTACGTATAATTGTATTCAGTTCCACCGCCCGGGTAAAGCGAATCCTCTGTCGATAATCGCGGCTCGAACCGATCAAGCTGGATCACCGTGCCCGCCGTCGCAGCCGTCAACGCTGTCCCGTGCGTGCTCACGTTGTCAAGGGTGACCGTTATCGACGTGCCAATCTCGCTGACCGCTGTAATCGTCCCCTGGTTATATGGACTTCCACCAGTACCTGCGCCTGCGCCTGAGTCGGCAGTAATCCCCTCACGAACAATTACGCGGGCATTCGGAGTGAAGATTCTGCCCGTATTTATGCCAGAACCGACCAGAGTCAGCGTCGTCGTGCTGCCTTTTGCGCCGTTGTTGTGGGTTGTATATGCCGCAATTGGCCGATGAAAAGCGCCGAATCCTCGGAACTTTGTGTTCGTCGGGTCGTTCGGGTCGAATAGTGCGAACACCAGGAGATCAGAATTAGCGATCACATGCGGTGCGCCGACGACGATTCCATCCAGAACGCCAGTGGTTTGCGACGCCAGCGTAATCGTGTCGTTATTCAGGTCGATTTTCCAGCCATTGTCTTCGACATGCGTATCCTGGCTGAGGGATTTCGAGCCATTATCAGCCAGATCGACATTCCACCACGGGATCCTCAGAAGGTCATTGCCAGATCCGGTAAAATCGCCCCGGATGAATATCTCACGGGCATCCGAAGCGCCGGTGTAATCCCAACGAAATAGCGGATCGGTGTCCCGGGCGTTCGCCGACTTCTGGCTGGCCAGGTTTTTTTCGCCGGGAGGGCTCGTGTTGACCTGAAGATTGGTCGATATGCTACTCATCGTCAACCTCGCAAGGGAGCGCCGAAGCCAGCTTCCCGTATGCAATGAGCAAATCGCGATTAATGTCGCTGTATTCGCGCATAGCGGCATTGTACCTGGAAAAAAGCAGGTCGTTTTTCAACATCATGACCGTTGGGTCTGGCAATTCCGAGGATTCGCTTATTTCGACATAATTCTCGTTCACTGATTGCTGCATCTGCTTCAGACAATTGATCGCCGTTCGCAAGCTTCTGTGAAGATCGTCCTTCGACGCCAGATGGATCTCAAGAACTGCCTTAAGATTCTCGTTCATGGTCAACCCCCAACCCGGCCGCCGCCGAAATCTCTTCATACATATCCATAATATCCTCGTGCGAACATCCGAACGTCTGCATGGCCGCCGACAAACGCATCATGCACAGAGTCCACTCATTCCGATACCCTATGATATCCACATCGGCGTCGCTCTCTTCAAAGTCCGCGTAGTTTTCGTCAACGAGCTCCTGGAATGACTTAAGCGCATCGTGCATTTCGGTAATGCTTCGGTGCCACTGCTCTTTTTCCCGTCGATGCAGAATCATGATCTGCGAAACCCTGACGTCTTTCCCGTCGATCATTATGGCACCTCTTTATTTATGCGCACGGTAATCCATGCAAAACGCGGATCCGAATCGTCAATCCCGATTACCTCAGCCGACCGGTTGATTCCCATCTGCGTCGAATCGATTGTGATCCAGCTGGACAGCGTTAACGTCCATGCCAGCTCCTTTTTTATCGCCAGTTTCATCCGGGTATACTCGACCCGGGAAAGCGCAACCCATTGGCTACCGGTATACGTAGCCGAGGCGGGCGTTTCCATCGATACAGACCTCGTCCCTGTGAAATCCATCGTCATTAACTTCTCAGAGGCTTCGCTTGAAACACGTCCATGCACATAATCAACCGTATACCCTCCCATAGTGTCCATCGATTCGTCATCAATCTTCACATCTGGACTCATGATATTCCTGTCCGTAATCGTGGAACTAATCACAGGGGCCAGGTCCAGCGCAAATGAGTCGAACCCGATAGCGCCGCTCGGAGTCATGAAATACCGCCCGATACCAGCAACGCCGATCGTTTGTAAAAGGTCGCCCAGCGTGCCTTGCCATTCCAGAACAGACGGGTTCACCCTCACTCGGCAAGGTATATCGTCAAGAATTGCGTGCGCTTTGCCGAAACTGATCGCATCTGTGTCGATTCCGTGCAATATGAGCAGATTCTGTGCAGCACGGGCAGGGGTGAGCAGATCAGAATCCAGGCGCCCGGAGGTATTGAGCTTTCTGTCAAGAGCGGATTCGGCGACCAGAACAGACTGGTGTTTTGACAGGTTGGTTTTGACGTTTTTCAGGAATCCGGTCCAGACGACAGCCCCGAATTGCGATACGACCAGAGGCATTTTGTCCAGGCGCTTCTGATACACGAAGCTGACCGGGTGTTGGAGACTGAACGCGTTGTCGTCGGAGCGAACAGTGATATTCAGCTCAGGCAGAGACGGGATTTTGCCCCAATCCGGCTTGAGCTGTGGCAGCGTCGGTAGTTTGATCACCCATTTCGTGATATCGATCCCGTTCAGTTTGACGATCCGGTCTGTGTTGCCGACGGTAGCCATGCTATTTTACTTCTTCTTTGGATTTTCTCAGCTCTTCGATTTCCTTTTCGAGAGCATTCAGCTTTTTTCGCATCTCCTTTTTCGATATCAACCTGGCCTCAAATTGGACACCTAGGAGAAACATCCTTTCGCGTATGTAATTCATGTTATTTTTCCAATAGTTTCGATAAAACGGTGCCGAGTTCGCCATTCAGGAACAGCAGCGTCGCCACTGCGATGATAACGACCACGCCTTTCGTGCTAAAAAAGAACGATGCGATCTGATTGGCGATATTCGGAGGTTTGGGCGGGGATGACTGGCGAATAGCCTGCTTTTCCCGAATCATTTCCTTGATTTCGCCCATATCCTGCTTGCTACTGACCGCAAAGTTTTCAAATATGCTTTTCATAACCGCCACCTCTTGTTTTGTAACAGCCAGGTCGGCCGTCATTTTGTCAATTTTCTTGTACATATCCTTGAACTCGCCGCGAGCCCATTCCCGGACATCTGATACGTCGCTCATCAGTCCTCCCGGGTCTGTTCAAACCGGAACTTTCGCAGATGCCATTCACCGGACTGGTTGCCCTCCGCATCGGTATCGCCTTTCAGGAAAAACGGCTTGACCGTACCGGTCGTCTCATCCTCTGACTCGTAATCAGCCGCCAATGGCAGGGTTTTCATGGCCAAAATAATGGGCAGGTCCGTGATGTTCGCCGTTATCGCTGAACCGGCATTGAAATCGACATCGCCTCGGATATGCAAAAGCGTGAAGGTCTTGTCGGTGTGCGTCTGGATTTCAAACCAGCCGGTTTTGGAGCCGCTATCGGTCCATGATACCTTCATGGTCCATCCGATATACGTATCAGGGATGGTCTCTTTTGTGCCTGCTATTGGAGTCCCGTTAATCTCTCTGCCTGGAATATTCGACCCGAAATTGATCTGATCAGTGGCGGGGCTTGTCACCCCGAGCATGGCTCCGAAAAGGCCGTCGTTGCCGTACGGGTAGTATCGCTTGAAACTCTTCGACCGGAACATGCGCAGGAATTGGTACGACGGATCGCCGCCGAAAAAGTATTTGCTCCCGAACTTGAAATCGACCACCCAGATTACGCCGTCCCATGTGTTTCGGGCCGCTCCGAGAATGTCGTTAAACTTCTGATAATTAACCCTTTCCATCGGGGCTGCCTGCGTGTACCCGTCAGCTGGGTCAAGCTCAAATGTGTTGACCGTTTCTGCGCCTTGTACATACGTGTAATCCCATGCGCCGGCATCGGATTGTCCAATGCCTACAGCCGGGCTGTTTTTCGGGTAGTTGAATCCGTTGGATATGCGCCCGACATGGGCAAGCTGGAACCCGGTCGGGTCACCGGCAAGACCGGCAGCTTCGTCGATGAAAAGCGGATCCTGATTCAGGACGTTCGTGGAATTAGTCGCATCCGGATGGATGGGAACGCCAACGTTGATTAGGCTGTTTTCGGCAAGGACATGCCCTGTAGAATCAGAGGGCTGATATGCTGTGCAATTCTGGATAATATGCGAATGATTATTCGTAATTATGAGACCGGGGATTGTGGTGTCGTATACATGCAACATCCCGATGTATAGATTGTGCTCGAAATCGATGGTAGCGCCTGTCGCCGTCCGTATCGCTATGCTATCGATGATAGCGCCTGTCCTCGGCTTGAATATGCAGTTTCGGATGGTTTGCGTGCTGACCCCAGCTAATGCGAGATAAAATCCTCCAAATGATTCAAATATCGATTTATTGTATGTTGTCGCAACCGAATTGGACTGGAAACAGCCAATGGATGCAGAGATTTTGCAGTAATCCACTGTCAAGGTGCTGCCCGCATCCGCCACAAGAAAAAGCAATGCCAGTTGAGTCGGCTGATCTACTTCCAAGCCGTGAATTGCAAGAGGTGCAGTAATTGAATAAAACCCAAAAACATTGTCTGAGGTGAATGTTCCCTTTGACGTCTGCCCGGATGCCACTTGAATCGTCCTGAGGTTCGCGTCCAGCGGTACCGGGTTCGGAAAACCGCCGTCCAGATCCAGCTCGGAAAATGTGCTGGCGAATCCGTGAGTCCCTGTGTCAAATATTTCGATATGGATATGCTGACGGGTGACGGTAATCAGCGACTCGGCTTTCGAGAAAGTGAGCACCGCATCCGTATTCAGAGTCGTTCCGGTATTGGAATCAGACCCATCGAACGGGTCCATGTAAATCGTGTTGGCGTCGTTCAGTACGTTGATCGTGTCAAAATCAGGCGTGCCATTTGACCGGGCTGCCGAATGTGGCAAGAATGAATTAGGTCGGTCAGCCACCACCGCGGTCGGGCCCACCCAGTTATTCCGGGTCACCGTCCACGGGGTCTCGATATCGTACTCGACTTTTGTAGTTGCCATGTCGTCTCCTGATTATAATATAACAAATCTACCTATTATTTCCCGTGCCGTCCTGATCGTGCCAATCCGCATGAAGATCCTGCAACGCTCCAATCAATTCATTTGCCGCATCGTCAGATTCAGCCCCATTAATGATAACTGTCGGGGCGAATACGGAATCACCGCCACCCTCACCAGAATAACCCAAACTGCGAGCCGATTCGATTTGCCCTCTGAACAGACTGACCATGTCTGTCAAATACCGGTCACTTGCCAACCCCTGGACAGCCGATATCAGATCCTGATTCTCTGTCGATGTCAATATCCGCTCTCCCGCGTGTACGCGCGCTACCATGTCCTCAGGCACGTATGGAGTCCCTTTGTCATAGCTTGCCATCGAAAAGCCCGCTATAGCCGCCTGAATCGCTTCCTGAGACGCACCGGCATCGGTCATTGTCGAGATGATCTGATCCTCAATAGCAGCAACCGCAGCCGGGTCAACCTCCGCACCGGTACGTCCTGCCAGAATCATGGCTTGTCGTTGGCGATTCAGTTCCGACAACTTCGCAATCGCTTCGTCGGACATATCGTTTTGGCCAGCCATGAGAGCCGCTATTTCCAGCTCAATTTCCATGCGGGCGTTGGCGTAATCCAGCTGGGTCGCGTACGAGTCCCTGATCGAATCGATATATCCGAGCTGTTCGTCTAGGAGTGTCAGCATTCGTTCCCGATATTCATCCTGTGAGATTTTTTCGAGATCCAGCATTAATTGGAGGTTGCGCTTTCTGGCTGAGAAATCAGGACCAGCCCCTTGGGTTGTCATGAACTCCGCCTGTTCGTCGTTCGCTGCTTTAGCGGCCAGTTGGATGTCTCGGAACTGGTCGATAGTAATCAGGCCGTCGTCAAGTTGTTGTTGGGCAAGAATGAGAAGCTCGTTTGCATGTTCCTTTTTCTTCTCCAGATATTCGATTTCATTATCATCGAACTCTCCCATAGCCTTGCGATGTTTGAGCGTCGCCTGCTCGTCCGTGATAAGTGCCCTTTGCATCGCCGCGTATTTAGCCAGATCTGCCAGATAATCGCCATACGTCTCGACAAGCTGGTCAATTGCATCGGCTTCCATGGAGGCTGCATCTGCACGAACAGTGGCAGCGTCACGAAATTCCTCCGAATACGATTCCTTGGCGGCCTGCGCATAATCTTCTTCCGCAGATCGGCGCAACTCTTCCGCACGATCGACGAGCTCCATGTATCCAGCGCGGGCGGCATCTAAATCAGCCGGCATCATAGCGTCCTGAATGGATCCGGAAAGCGATACAAAACCGAGACCGAGATCTACCGTAGTCAAACCTAATTCTTTAGCAGATTTAATCATTATCTGATATGTATTAAATGCGGCGTCTTTGAGATCGTTAAAAGCCTCTTCACTCGTGTCCAGATTACCGACTAGAATATCATTGAAAAGCTTCTGGGTTTTAAGCCGTTTCTGTTCTACATCCAGAAGATCATTGACAAGATCGATCTGGTTTTTATATTGCTCTGTTTGCCAAATGAGATTTCGCCGGATATCATCATGCTGTTGGCGCCATTTCAATACGCCGTCAAATACCCGTTCCACGAGACCAGCCACTGCGCCGTAAACTTCACCCAACGGCAGCCCGGTCAATTGCCCTGCCATATCCGCCACACCTTGGCCAGCTTCCCCGAACGCTTCGGCCAATGCCCAACCGCCTGTCTCAGATGCTTCGATCAGATCCTTGCCGATATCCCAAAGTTCATTGATGGTGTTCACGACTTTCACGACTTTGTTGAGAGCATCGATCAGATCCTGGTTGTCGCCGCCGCCTGGTTGGTCATCGGCGGCTTTGTCGGGCTCTTCATCTGCTCGCGCAGACTCCATTTCCTTTGCCAATTTCAGGAGTTTTATTTTGGTATCGATTGTCTGATCAAGTGATTTCACATACTGGATTTGTGCCCAGATGACATCGACAAGCTGGCCTTTTTGCTCCTCAGCGTTGATGCGGTTCAGGTCACGCAGCAAATTGATACGTTGCTTTTGTTTCTCGAAATCCTGGGCAGAAGCTTGGTCGGTGTCCCCGCTCAGCCTGTCTACCTCAATCAGGTTATCGATTGCGGTTTTCATATCGGCATCGACGTCGGCGGCCATTCTGGCATATTGATCAGCTATCTTTTTAGTCTTTTCGGCGATCAGGTCATTAATTCTCGTCAAGTCTTCGCCAGCCGCCTCTTTTCTTTTCCGGAGACTTTCTTCATATTCAAGCGACATTTTCCTGTGGCGAACTTCCATTTGGATCAGCCCCTGTTTCGCCGCTTCAGCTTCTTCCCGGATTTTCGTCTTTCTCTGCTCGAGAGTAAGCGTCTCCCTTGCTGCGTCGAGTTCAGCTTTTGCCGACTTGCCAACCATATCCACGTATGTGCTTTTTATCGCATCCACATTCTGGACAAACTTCGTTATATCTTCGTTGGCTATAACCATCTGTTCTTGAGATTTGGTGAACTCGGCTGCACCAGCCGCTGTATCTTCAAACCCAGTACTGAGCCGAGTGTAAACTCTGTCTAGTGCGCTGCTCAGAAGTCCTGCCGATTCTTGTGTTTGCTTGAAATACTGCAACACAATTTCCCCGGCCCTTTCGGCCTCGGCCCCGCCGGCGGACAGAGCGTCCATCAGCTGCTTCCCGTGTTCTCCCATGTTCTTGAAAAGCAGCGCAATTTCATCCAATTGCCCACCGGTCCTAGCCTGTTGGAAAGCCCGCTTAAGCGATTCAGTAAGGATTCCTGTGTATTTCCCTGATTTTTCTTGCACTGCTTTCATGAACTCTTCAGCGCCAGAGCTAGCCAGTATTTGCGCAACCTCAAACCCGCGATTCGTCATATTTTCAATGAACTGCGTGTAATCCTTCGACTCTGTCAGATGCCCTTGCAAAAACCCGAGCTGTCTTCCGCCTTCTTGCTGGATCTGTTGCCCTAATCCGACAATGTCAGATGCCAGCTGATTGACTTGCGCTGTTGTGGACGTAACGGCCCTGTCCGCACCCCGCATTGCACGCTCTTCGCTTGTCCGATTGCCGCGAGATCCCGTGGTAGCGCCCGCGCCCGCCTGCGCCTGCTTCCCCGTCTCAGCCGTCTGCTCTTTTTTCAGCGCCAGAATATCCTTCTCAGCTTTATGGCGTTTCTCCTGTACTGCCCAGATATCCTCTTCCGCAGCACCCTGATCGACCAACGCCTTTTCCTGATCAGCCAGAATCTTCGATTTCTCACGTAGGAAATCGGCCTCTTTCCCGTCGAAATCGCCCATCGCTTTGCGGTGATTCAGGAGCTTCATGGCTTGACTGGCTTCGGCGGACAATAAGCCAGCCTTCTCTTTTGCCAGATCGACGGATTTCTGCTCTTTTGCGACCAGCTCGGTTTCTGTTGCGGCGATGCCGGTAAGGTCGGTGATCTGTTTGTCGAGTAAACCGGATTCGATCTCAAGGGAGGCAAGGATCTCAGTTGATGCGGCGCTGTAATCCTGATTTAATGCAGCGATTTCGCGCAATTCTGCGACTCTGGCAAACCCAGCGGCCCCCTCTTCCTCTGTAATTTGTTTATTCCGCAGAGCCGCTTCAGTCGAAGCATACAAGGCTTGAGCTTCCATAGAGGCTTTTTTGGCAGCAATGTCGAACCCTTCCTGCGATACTCGATTTCCGGAGATTTGCAAATCCAGCAATGCCTTTTTTGTTCGCAACGCCTCCAGCCGCTGTTCCTGCGTAGATGTTTCGTTGATGCCCTGGCGGATCAGGTAGTCGTTTATGTTCGCCTCAATCTCTAATTGTGCGCCCTCGGTCTCCAGGATGCTCTGTGCAAGTCGTTCAATCTCTTCCAGGGTTTCGCCTTCGGCATCGTATTCGTCGATGAGTTCATTGGTTATTTCAAGGATTCCCTGTTGAACATCGAAATCCTTCTTGTTCACCACCGCCATTGCCTTTTTGTCTTTGAACTGTTGAAGCAGGCTCTTCCGAAGCTGGTCAGAAATCTTTATTTTTGCAGCCTCGATTTTATGTATCCCACGCTCAACGTCAGCACGTTTCCTGTCCAAATCAGCACGATCGTCTGCCGCCAGAGTTTGATTCTTGAGTTCCTCGACAATTTCTGCATGTTTTGCCCGAAGCATTTCCGCAGCCTCTGTTTGCCCTTGTACGATCCTGCCTGAATCTCTGAGTTTCTCGAACATACGGGTAACACTGTATCCGGTCCGATCAAATACGTCGGTAACATCTTTGAAGTTCGTCGCAATGGCCGATCCGACGTCCTCGATCAGCGATATCCCGACCTCCATATCGGCCTGAGACTTGTCCAGTTGATCACCCAACGCCAACACGCTCGCACGCCCCTCTGTCTCAGCCAAAAGTGCGTTGATTTTTTCCAGTGCCTCCAGAGTAGGGCCGCCCGGTTGATTCATGAGCTTCTCGATTTCGCGGGCAGCGAATGGCGAAACCTGTTTGATGAACTCAAGCTGACCTTTGAGCTGGTCTAGTGTACCGCCGGAAATGCTGCCGCCCTGGATGTCGGCGGTCACAGTTTTGATCGTGTCCCCTATCTCCAACAGGGCCGCCGCTGATTCATCCGCTTTCACCGTGGCCTCCGATGCCAACGTTTCCGCCGACGTGAACAGGTCGCCGAACCAGCCGAGGGCATCGCCTGCCCAGCTTTTCATGTTAGTCATAAAGCCGGTCGTACCTTGGCCGACGGATATCAGCATGGAATCCCATGAAGCGGATAGCTTCTCGGTAGCGGCCTGAGCGTTTGTAGTGGCATCGGCTGCGAACCGTTCGGCGGCCCCTGATACGTTGTCGAACTGAGCAGAAAACTCAGCCATTGAAGAGCCGGTTTCGTTCAAGTGACTTACAAGACCCTGGATAGCCTCGCCCGCTGTTGACCCGACAGCATAAGCGACATCGTCGGCAGCGCCCCCCATGCCTTGGATCTGGTCGATGAACTCGACGACGCCAACCTCGCCAGCCTTCAATCGTTCCTTGAGTTTATCGAATCCCTCTGGAAACTTCTGGAATATCGTTTCCTGCATAGCCGTATCATGTGCTAGATCATTCAGCTTGAGCCACATTTCCTCGATACCAGTGGTTGCCTCAGACGCCTGGACTCCTGTTTGCAGAAGCGCCGTGTATGCAGATGCAGAATCCCGAACGGCCATTGCAGAATCTTTGAATACATTTTTGGCTTTCGAAACGATTGTCCCTATTTCAGAAAGAGCCTCACCAAGGGGATCGATAGCCTTGCCGCGCAATGCAATCGCTGTCTGTGCGATAGTGTCCATGGCCAGTTGTGTATCACCTAATGCATCCGACAACGTGCCGACACCAGCCGACAATTCATCCAGACTGACATCCGGACCGAGCCTGGACAGGTCTGTTAGTGCTTTTACAGTATTGACAATTTCATCGGGGGGAACAAACCCAGCTACCTGACTTGCAAGCCTGCCAACCTCTTCACGTGCAATATTCGCAGGCAAAGGCATCGATGCCAGTTGCTCAGATATCACCTTGAATTGGTCCGCTGATATGTCCGATCCCAACGTGACCTTGAGTTGCGCCAGAGATGCGTTGAACTCATCGGCTTTTTTTGTGGCAACCAGGATACCGCCACCGATTGCAGCGAACGCCCCCGCAACAGCCATGCCGACAGGGCCCGCGGCCTTGCCAAGCCCCGCCACTTTGCCCATTAACCCGCCGCCAGCGTCCTTGTCCCCTTGCTGGAAGCGCTGTTTCGCACGGCCCATAGTAGTCTGTGAGCGGAGGGAGTTTATTTTGTCGCTGTGTACTTTTTCAAGACGCTCAATCTGTGCCAGGTAGCGATTATGCGCCTTCACCTGACCAGCCAGATTTCCCTTTTGCGCCTTTTCCTGTATTTTATACTCTTTCTGTAAAATGGCAGTCGCCTGTTTGAAGGCTTTTTTCTGTTGTCGAACGGTTTTCGCCGATGTGGCTGATATGGCTTTCCCGAGCTTTTCAGCATCGGCCTGAGTTCGGTCAGCCGACTTGCCGTAAAATGTTTCAACGTCTGTAATGCTTTTTTTGCCGTCTGCCGCATCGACGACGACTTCGATTTCATATACGCCTTTATCAATGGCCATACGGATGTCCTGATTTTGGTTTATCTGGTTTTTCGGAGGCCTTGATATGCGCCTGTGACGTGGCCGCCTCGTTATCCATCATGATCAGAATTGTGACTAATGGGACGACATGCAAACCCACGCGTCCGGGGAATACTTTTGCTGCGTAAGACACAATTTCCGCTTCCAGTGCCACTTTGGGCATCTGCACTCGGCTTTTTGTGCTACGTCTTGTAGTTTTTTTTTAATATCTGAATTAGCTGTGCCCAGATCGTGAAGCAGATCGACAACCTCGGGAACGGTCATATTCCATTTCAGGAATGTCGATATACACCGACGGAATGATGTCGGGTCTTGCCGGGCCGCCTCTTCTGTTTCGGGCAATTGCCACGACTCAGGATCAGAATGCAGCAGCCCGGCTTCTCCTGACCATTTGGCCAGTTTAAGGAGGGTTTTCGGGATATTGAGTGGTGTTGATATTCCAGCTATGATATCGACCAGGTCGTCTGGCATAAACTTGAATTGTTCCTGGAAATTGTCAAACGCAACCGTCAGCATGTCACCGATGTCAAGGGTTTGCCCCTCTTTCGGATCTGCATCAAGCTCCATAAGCCGTCCGAGGTCTGGCTCGAAATCCAGATTGGTCATCCGGAACTTGAACGCGTGAATAGCTGCGTTGAAACGCTTGTATGCCTCAAAGGGGAACAGAGGTACTTTGAACGCAATCCCGGCAGCCCTGAATTGAATCGGGGCCTCCGAGACTGCATGTGCCTCAGGTATAGGTATACTAGTCAGTACCTCTGTTCGCGCCATTCATTTTACGCCGTTCGGAAGATCAGCGGGATGGATTCAACCAATCGCGGTGTATCTGAGTAGCGTTTTTCAGCCAACACTCGCCCGTTTCCACGAGCAAGGGCCGTTACTTCCCATGTATGTTCCATGAAATCGCCGCCACCAGGGCCGGTCAATTTGAGAACGCCGCGACCGATGATCATTCGGCAAACGAATCCGCCGATGGTCTGATACTCATGTACCCAGGTGCCCTCACGAACGCCTGTGATACACGTTGCTCCGTCGATTGAAACACTGATATCCCGGCGACTGGAATTGCGTGTAGCCGTGGTCTGCATTGAAAGTGCAAGCAGTTCAGGTGACATCTGGCCAGTTGTGAACGTCAGCGTCGCTTCGACCGTAGAGATTGCACGGTGAAACTCGACCTCAGGACGGCCTTTTTTCCAGATTGCAAAATCCTTCGCAGCTGTGTACTCGATACTGTCCTCACGAACGTCTGGCAAAAGCAGCCATTGTTCAGTGCTCGTATCGATATTCTCGACGAAATAGATTCGATCATTCGGATATGCAAACAGGTGACCTGATTCCAGATCCATGCTAATTGCATCCTCACGAAGGATACGATCCTGTGCGCCAAACTCTGTTCGTGGAGACTCGATCATAAGCTGAGGGGCCAGATGAATCGCTTCATCCTGCTTGTAAGCCGGAGCGGCTAAGCCCTGTTGGAGCTGGATTATGATCGTCTCGATCCGATTCTCTGTCGCATCATACTCGTTGACGGTCGTTTTTTTGTGCGCAGCCGGTACCTGATACGGGCTGCCGGCCAGCGTGGCTGCCGTTGTTCCCGCCAATGGAGCGTCCAGTGATACTGCGGGCATTACAGCCCCTGTCTCATATTCGGCCACGAACGTGATATCCGTTTTTTGCGGATTGTTGGCCAGCCAGAGAAGCGAATCGATATTGTGTACCGAATCATCGAAATTGCTGGGCATTTCAAGCGTCAGGGCCTGAGCATCCGAGTTCGTGGACACCCCCGGGGCTGCCCCCATATCGATTGCGGTTTTGTCCGGAACTTCTGTTCCTGTGGCGATCGGATCTGCGGCGAATAGCACGTCAATCCATTCGGACCATTTGGGGCATACCTGCGATACCCTGTTTGCTGCTGCATTTGCCATTATATGACTCCTTTTTGTTTCAGTTCAGCCATGTATTTCCCCAAAAACGTCAGGTAATTCATGGAACTTTTCTTGCCTTTTTTGTCCTCAAGATCCAAATAGGCGCCTTTGATGCCAGTCACTTTGAATCCCTTCACGACAATTTTGCCCCCGGCAACAGCCTTGAGCAGATTCTGTGCTGGCGTCTGCCCCTTTTCAGGAGATGCCGTTTTTCCTGCATCGGGCGCCGGAGAGGCTTGTGCAGGAGTTTTGTTTTCATTCATTTGTTTTTCCTCAATTGATTATGTACAGACCCGCTTCCATACGAACCTGGTGAAAGTTGAGATTTCCCTGCGTTATGTACGTCGGGATCGATAGCTGAAACTCAGCCTTGGTTGCAGACAGCCGTTGCCGACCGTCTCGTATGGCCTCCATAGTCATCTGGACCATGTCCTCCAAATATGCCTGTGCGGTTAAATCCTCGTTTTCCTTATTGAAATCCTTCTGTGCGAAGTAGATTTCCATTCTGAAACGACGATGATATCGGGACGTGTAATTGTTGCCAGTTGCCTGCGCATGTGGCAATATCCAGTATCCCGGGAACGATGTCCTGATCGTCTGACCAGCCGACACGACGCCTGCGAAAAGCGGGGTCTCCAGATTGTTCCGAATAGCCCCCTCTGTGATCAGTTCTTTCAGAACGTCAATCGTCCTGGGCACGATATTGAGCGGTCTGCGTGTCGGGTTTTGCGTCTTCGGGTCTGCCATGTTATTTAGTCCACGACGTCGTAAATGTCAGGGTTCCACCGACAAGGCCCTTGCCCTCTGCGTCGCTCACAGACTTGGAAACCTTCGCCTCAAGCATGGTCATCGCCTCTGTGAACCGTTTCCCCTGTTCATTGGCAAGCGCATCGTACAGCATAGGGTTATCGGTTGCCCGATCCCGGCACGCCAATTCACACGCCTTGTGCAGGTGCGCTTCCTGGATGTCGATCCCGTCGATAAGCTGACCATACAGCCCGTCGAACTTCTGTGATAACAGCCGCTGGATCTTCAGGAACGCAGCGCTGATAGCATAGTTGTACGACATCTCGAGCCGGTAATCCCGGGACGCTGCCGAATCCAGCGGCGATGCCAGGGTTAATGTCCCCGTCTCGCCGTCGAATGTCAGCACACGTTTCCACTCGCCATTTACATGGATCTGTGAACCGTCAAACCGCCCCGATTCAAACCGGAGCAGGTTCTGTGTGTCCACAACCGTCGTTGTCGTACCAGATGTCACGTTCCCGCTCACGCGCTCGCGCACGCCCGCAAGGACTGAAACCTCGTTTACGACATCCGTATCGGTGATCCGCGTAATCAGCGGCGCTATTGCCACGTCGAAAAACTGCACACGCTCAATCGTCCCGCCTGGAACTGTAAACGTCCATTCTGCACGATGATTCTGACTGGGTAACCCGAGTGCCTGCAAACGATCCGATTCCGTCGATGACCATATATAGCTGACTATACCAGTCGAGCTATCTACCGTAGCGGTATTGTCAGACGTGAACCTGAGACCGTCGTTTTGCACAAACTCAAGAACTACACCGCTCGGGAACAGCTGATCGGAGTTATCCAGATCGAACAGTTGCCCGAACGCGTAGTTAGTGAGGGTACCTGTCAAATCAGGCGCTATTTGGACGTTCATGTTATGCCGGCACGATACTGTGTATGATACCGTGAAGGTTGTTTCGGCCCTGCACGGTCTGGCTCATGGTAGTCCGCATAACAATCCGATCGCCGTATTGACCCGGGACAGTTGCATCCTGCGATTCAATCACCGGAACACCGACGACTTTTCGCATTTCCACGTTGTCCATGTTCATGATCGGGATCATGTACGGAACCATATTGTTATCCACAACGATCCTGACCCCGGTTCCGAGCAATTCTCCGTTATATTTCTGTACACTGGTTCCGAACTCGCCAGCATTTATGGGCGTGTCATACTCGACCTTTGCCAGTTTCAGAGCTGACAGTACCCGGGCGTTTTTCGGGTGCATAATCGCTACCATGTTTGAGTTACTGAGCAGCCCGTTGAGTGTCATCGTTTCCAGAAGATCATTGATATCATTCTCTGTCAAAACGTTCCCGCCAGCGTCTTTCCGGTTTGAATTGCCAGTGGTATTGATGGCAGGGATAAACCCCTCCATTTTCGCTGCGCCGGACGAAGCCGGGCGCTTGACACCGAACATCATGGCCTGGTAAACCTTGAATTGCAACCGATATAACGCCTGCTCAACCGCCTTGGCGACCAGATCAGTAGCACCAGGTAAACCGTATGGCATGCCGAGGTTCGCTAATCGTTGTGCGATTTTTCCGATTTCCACGTCCTCACGAAGAGTCTGGAAATTGTTCGACAGCATGGTCGGTTCATCCCATCCGCCCATATCCTCTGTGCTGGTCGGTTTGTCGTTGTCCTCAATGCCGTTTGTCAGATGAATCACATTGTCCGTGTGTGTCAGCGGTGTACTGCCTGCACCGGTAGCGCCCTGGATTTTGGCACATGTGATATGCGTTGCATCAGGAATCGACGTGATGTTATACGTCACCTGAATCCCATTGGTGTCGGTGTGCAAATTAATCCACACCGTATCCTGGACGGTGAACATTGACGAAGAGACGACAGTGAGATTTTCCGTATCGCCGCCGACGATGTCCAAAGCGATAACACCAACGGTTTCGGACCGGATTTCTTCCGGATACTCGAACTCCATCTGGTTATTGTGACCCAGATCCCGACCTTGCGGAATCAGTTGCATGAAGGGGTTCTCTTTCAGAACCAAGCTAAAATAGTCCGGCAAGACTTCGTCACGCACCTGTGCGTCTGTGAAATCCGGGACTGCTGTAATGTTTGCCATTGTCTCGTTTTAGGGAACGAGAAAGAGATTATTTGCCGCGTTTTGCAGCGGCGAATTGCGCGAGGTCGAACCCCCGGGCATTCCCCTGCTTAACCATTGCTGCGTATTCGTCTGTCGGTTGACCGCCATTGTGATTGCCAATTCCGCCTGGAGCACGCTGGTCCGCTGGTTGATTTGCCACCCAATGACTAATCTGTGCAAGCTGATTCTCTGGCGTGAACGTATCCCATCCGGGCATTTTGGTCAATGACTCGACCCTGTCCTTTGGAATAGAATCCAGTTGAATCTGGACTTGCTGTTTCGACCATTCGCTTTGAGCAGCCACCTTTTGGATAAGCTGTTCGTTTTCGGATTTCAAGCCTGTCGCTTCTTCGAGCTGTGTCTGATAATCAGCCAGTTTCTCAGCCTGCAATTCAGCCACTTTTATGAACTCTTTATTTTCGTTCGCAGCCTGAATCGCTTTGTCTTTAGCCTCTCTCTTTTCCCGTAATACCTCGTTGTTGTTTTTTTCAAGCTTCGCAATAGATGCGGTAGCTGCATCAAGGGCTTTTTGGAGGTCGTTTTCACGTTGTAGAGAGGCTGTCTCTTGAGCGTCGCCCGGCTGGGGCTCTGGCGAATCTTTTGGCGGATCGGCTGGATCTACCGGTGGAGTCGCAATATCGTCGGCCATTTATATCCCCTGAATGAATATGCACACAGTATAACACAATGTGCGCTAAATGGCAAATGTGCCCAGCTTATGGGGACCGGGCACACGGGAGAAGATTGGATCTGAGAGTATTGCGGGCTCTGCGTTCCGCATATGACCTCGGAACCCCCAGCTGCGTCTATAGTAATCACGATCCGCCAGTTGTTGCCAAATATGCAACTACTCCAGCGTGACCACGTCGCCTAATCTGCCCTCTGTCGGCCTGCTCACAAACACGTTACGCCCTGCCACGGTTCCGCGTAATCGGTCGGCTATCGACACGTCGCCGCGGGCTGTGCCCAGTTTGGCGTTGAATGTGGACGGCGCAAAATCCTTGTCCCTGGCATCGGCTTCGGCCAGAATAGCCTTGCGTTTTTCGACCAGGACTTTTCGGGCATTATCGCGAATCTCTTCGGGTGTTTTGCCATGGTACAGGCGCCGGGCGTTCCTCAAGGGCAAAAGCGTACATTTGCAATTATGCCGGCACACGGTCGCGCCATGTCCGGGTAATCCGAGGCTTTTCCATTCGTCCAGCGTCTTGATTTCGCCATGCCGGTTGATGCAACCCTTACACGAATTGGACAGCACCGCATTCCACATGAGACGTGGGTTTTCGTCGTCGGTAGCATCACGCAAGAACTCTTCCTGGCTGTTCACGAAATGCCGTTGTTGTAATCCCTTGAACTGATCCTGCACAGATCCGGTGAGTGGCGTAACCCAGCCGTTGCCCGCTTTCAGGTCGTCACGTAACCTGAGCTCAAGCTGTTCCTGAGCGACGCCAGCGGCTCGTAATGCGGCGATATTGCCAACTATCGAATCTATTACGCCTGCAAGGGCAGATTCGATCTGGGCCATGATAAGGAGCTTGTCGTTGGCATTAACTGCTGGCATAGGGATAATGTAACCTCATATTGTGTTATATTCAGATCAAAGCCACAAAAAGGCAAAACAATTTGGGTAACCGGCAAAAAATGAAGACCCTGCTGGTGCCTGGAAGCGTCGGCATAACGTCGATTAGATTAAGAGATCCTGCCTGGATGATTAAAAAAGCCAGTGGCAGCTCGGAAAGACGGCATATTAAAACTTCACCCCGATACCTTGCCTGAGCCACGTCGAAATCATGCCGTGCATCTGGCTGATCTCGAATCCGCCGACCCCCCATGCGTCATCCCAATTCTTGCCGAACTCATTGGCTATCTCAAGGATGTTATCGATCTTCCCCCGGTGTTGTCCTGCCAGAGTAAGCGTGATCGTACCTTTGTTTGAGTCATGAGTCGGCACCCATGCGTTGATTTCGGTAAGCGATCCGTGGAAAATCAGGGGCCTGCGATGCCCAACCTCGGCCTCTTTCTGGTCGGCGTACCCGGGCTCGTTGTCGTCCAAAGTTTCACCTGACACCGTCTGGTTCTGTTGGAATATCCTTTGGTGTTGACTGCGTGCCATCGAATTGCCGATAGCTTTGAGTACATCGCCGGGGATGCCTTCCGCTAACTTGGCCAGTGAGCCGAGATTGAATGAGACGCGGGCGCTAATCATATATGAGACCGCATCTGGACTGGCATCGGTTGCAAGCACTTAAAACGTTTTCCCGATGGAACGATTGGCGGTCATCGTCCGGGCCCGGCAGCATTAATTCGTAAACCCCCTCTAAAGCTTCTCTTTTTAGACATTCTCCGTCTCTTTTATATCTAACAATGTTCCCGCCAGGCCCTATTTGGCTGGGGTATTCTTCCAATATCGCCCGACTCATTGTTTCATCCTTTCGTTAATGGTTTCCCTGATCATCATTGCTCGCAGCATTTCCCGGCACGTCTGTACCGGATTCGCTGTGCTCTGGACCATACCGGCCAGCCTGCGGGCGTTATCCGACGATTTACGGTCCACATTTCGTCTTTTTTCTCAAATGAAATCATATATCCACCGTAGCCTGTCCGACCGCTTCCCCGTACAGCATGGATTTATCGGCCTCTCGAAAGAACTGGCCAATGAACGAATCAGGGTCAATCGTGGACGGATCAGTCGTATCCGTATCACCGAACATCCACTCAAATAATACCTCGGCTGCCAATTCAGGCGTAAGTGGTCCATCGAAACCGATCGTTTCAAGGATCAGATCCATAGGCAACTCGTCCACGATTAGGCTACGTATACCAGACTGATCCAGCTTCATAAGCGCATTCGCCTCTTGCACGGTAGCCGCCTGCTCCAATTCGGACTCGGAGAAAACCAGCAATTCAAGCTCAGGGACGTCAATTACTTCAGCCATGCCCATAATGTAACGCTTTTTTCAGAACCCTCACTTTTTCTCGAAAAGGCTTGACGGGGGCGTATAATTGTGCTATACTATATACATACCGGTTGAGAGAAACCGAAAGGAGAAAGAGATGACACATGTAGAAATTAACGACAAATGGGCGATTCTGAGAAAACAAGGCGAGGAGTTTGATCTGGAGCAAAACATCGCCGAATGTAAAGCGGCTTACGAAGCGGCTGCAAAACAGACCAAGGAATTGCACGGGGTGGATATGCCGCCGTATGAGCACAGATACTGGTATCCGACGGGGTTGGAGAGAGTGATATGACACTCTCACGTAACGCCCGCGAGGCGATTTCACTAGACATCCGGCGCAAAGGGCTCACGCCAATGGGCATAAAGCGCTCACATGGGTACAGTAATGCGCAGATATCGCGGTGCCTGAAAGCCGAGGGGCGTCTTGAGCTGGGTATGCTGGAAAAGCTGGCGGATCTGTTCGGATGCGATCTGGAGATAACACTGGTAAAGCGGGAGGATGAAGGATGAAAAAATACACAGTAGACGATATCATGGCATTAGAGCCATGCGGCGAGTATGACAGGGATCGAGTGACAAAACTATGGGATGGCGAGAACGCATTGACTGCTATGCAGATCGTCGAACTCGATATTCCTATAGCTGATAAGTTTTGGGCTGTCTTTGCAGCAGGAGTTCTCGACGAAAAGCAATTACGACTATTGGCGGCGGATTATGCCGAGCATGTGCTGCATATATTCGAAGGAGAGAGACCTGACGACGACAGGCCTCGTAAAGCTATTGAAGCAGCAAGGCAATATGCAAGGGGTGTGATTGATTCAGCCGCACGGGACGCCGCAGGGGACGCCGCATGGGCAGCCGCACGGGACGCCGCAAGGGGCGCCGC
>SDBT01005197.1_pt1 | contig 21946 bp, 29 predicted proteins | sample 2277101 | NCBI WGS metagenome assembly SDBT01 (sample SAMN10404973, study PRJNA504765) | marine sediment metagenome | isolation source: marine sediment core GS10_PC15, 103 cmbsf | place: Arctic Ocean: Southern Knipovich Ridge | collected 2010 | reverse complement strand
GACAAAGGCAACCGCAGTTGGCGGTGAAAAAGCAGCACAAGCTGTTCTGGATCAAGAATATTTGTGGTCCGAAGACCACACGGAAGGCTGTAATGATAGTGACCTTCCAACAGTTTTGGTTATAGCCAGCAGACATTCAGAAGAGCAAAGTGGTAATGTTCCTAAATATGCTCACTTGTGTCCAGGCTGTAAAGTATTGTAACATCTTTTTGCACGATAACATCGCCTATGTTAAGCTGGCAAAAATATGTTAGGACGGCCATGTGGCGAAACTGGTATACGCGGCAGTTTCAAAAGCTGTTGCCCTTCGGGGCGTGAGGGTTCGACTCCCTCCTTGGCCATTATGGAAAAGAGAATGACAGCAGCATTGGCGGCAGCCCATACACGAGCGTTGTCTTTTGGTCCTGTTGTAATTGCACGGGATGGGGTTGTACTAAGAATTTTCCCAGACGGCACCGAGGAAGTATTGAAGTATATAGAGAAACCAACTAAGGTTAAACTGGGATTGACCATCTCGCTACGATGAGCGGTCGTAGGCAAACTGGCAAAGCCGCCTATTTCAAACATAGGTGTTTGGAGGTTCGAATCCTCTCGACCGTATAGAGTCATGACTCTGCGTCAGGCCCATGAAGACGTTAAATTCGCAGAAACCTCCCTCGGCGCGACCGAAAGGAGTTAGTACTGCCCCTACCAGAACTCCCTGCCGGGAGCCGCTGAGGGAACGAGGTCCCGCCTGTACCTCTTAGGCGAAAACGGGAAGTCCTGAGGCGAAGCACCCGGTTGATCAGGGTGGGACAAGTCGTGGGAAGTAATTCCCAATAGGGCAATAAGCGGTCGTGGCGAAATGGCAGACGCGCTAGGTTGAGGGCCTAGTATTCGAAAGGATGTGGAGGTTCGAATCCTCTCGACCGCATTATGAAACTGCGAGATCTAAAAGTAGGTACGAGAATAAGCATAACCCAAGTGAGTTATGCTGGCTCTAGAGCAGACAGAGAGTTTACTGTCAACGGTAAATATCTTGGCTGCGAAACAAGTGACACAGGAGCACCGTGGGCTCATAGCAAAAGTGGACATTATCAAATGTTCAGGGTGAGAATAGAGAAAGACAATGGTGAGATTTCTGATATGAATATCGACGGTCGTACAGAAGTGAAAACCATTTAGCGGTCTAACTAAGGAGACTTGCAATGCAGACTGTAGTTCAGGTAAGCGACTCTGACAAAATTTGTGCCGAATTAATTACGCCTGGAGAAACGGGAGCAGAGTTTGTGGAAGTTAAGATGACATTTGGCGACATGGATATCATTCTGCCATTGACTCGATTGTTTGATTTGTACGAATCCGCCAAGAGCGTTCATGACGAGGTCAACTCTAAAATTAACGAATCACAAAAGCGAAGGCATGATGATCATATCCTTATGGCGGACGCGGAGGAGGTTGGGGGTATTGTATAGGCTCGTCTAGCGGACGAGCATGAAGTCTCCAAAAAATAAAGAGGATTTGGAGAACCATCTTTGTATAATACGAGATGAAGAAGTGTATTAAATGCAAAAAAACCAAACCTCTGAAAGAGTTTTCTTTTAGAAGTCTCAAAACAGGTAAGCGATATTCATACTGTAGAGACTGCAAACGAATAGAGAATCAAAAGCACTATTGCAAGAATCGTGAGGTTTACAATAAGAGAGCAAAGACATGGAAACGAGATCGAATCAAAGAAGTCCGAAATCAGATTTGGAAATACCTTGATGATCATCCATGTGTCGGTTGTGGAGAAACAGACCATGTAGTACTTGAGTTCGACCATATTTGTCATAAAAAAGACAAAGTTAGCGATATATGCAAAATGGTTCGGAGTTGTAAGTCATGGTCAGAAGTCCACGAAGAAATTAAGAAATGCGAAGTACGTTGCGCCAATTGCCATAGACGACGTACTGCAAAACAATGCAATTGGTATACATAGGGGTGTAGCTCAATTAGGTAGAGCGACGGTCTCCAAAGCCGTTTGTTGCGGGTTCGATTCCTGTCACCCCTGTAGGCGAATGCGGATAGGATTACATGGTCTTATAAACCCGTCCAGTGCTGGTTCGAGTCCAGCCTTCACCGTTAATCACGACACTTTGTCGTGATAAATGTCGCAATTCGGTGGAGTAGCCCAATTGGCAGAGGCGCGAAAAATCATCTTATCAATCTTGTCGCCTAATTTGGAGGCGTAGCTCAACTGGTTAGAGTGTCGGATTGTCGATCCGAAGGTTGCGGGTTCGATCCCCGTCGTCTCCGTATAGGGGATGTAGTTTAATAGATAATGGCAAAAACCCGTGGGTCGGTCTTCTTAATAGAGCTGATTTATGTTTGTGGGTTCGAATCCCATCGTCTCCGTGGATGACTTACTTTTTGAGGATGTCATGCAATTAACAAAAGTAACTGTCAATATAAGTGTTGTGTTGGCCGAAGAAGACGTTGAAAAGCGGCTCATTGAAAACGATCCGAGCCTTATGGCTCTGATTGCGAGAGCAGTTCAAAAGGACATTTCTGAAGTTGGCACCGATGCTGGATCAATACAGTCATCTCCAATTGATATTCTCGAAGAGATCCCTTTGGGTTATGCCAATATGTATCCGTGGAGCAGCAACAATAACATCAGAGCAACTTGCGCAAGTATTGTTAAATTCGGTTAGGAGATTAACATGTCAAAAGAAATGAATCTGGCTAAGGGTGGCTGGATTAAAGTTGATCGCACCAATAAGTTTGTCCACATTGAAACCAAAAGCGAAAAAGATCAATCTGATGAAGTGTTAAAAGTTTTTGGCAGTAAAGTAATACTTTTGACACCAGAAGAGGCTAAGTTGGCGGCTCAGGAGATCTTCGATCAATCCCTGATGCTTGATCGACCAACTGAGGTGCCGATACGAGAAGGCGACATGTTTTGGAAGGTTTATGCCAAGCATGATGCAGAAGCCCAAGAAAGACATCCTGCGAAGCATCCCATTATTGAGCTGTCTTGGGGCTGGACCGCTGGCATGTCTCCAGAAAATATTTCGGAGATGGCCGACGATTGTCCAACAGGTCAATATGCAGTATCCACCACTCTTGATTTCGCCAAAGAATTAAGAGACAACCTGGACGAAATCATCAAGACCCTGGAGGAATGAAATGAGCACCCATGCCTGCGAAGTTGTACCTATAAATCTAGAAACACACCCAAATGCGGACAAACTCAGTATCGTCAAAGTTTTCGGATACATTGTTTGTGTAAGAACGCAAGATTTCTCAGATGCCCAGGTAGGAATTTACATACCGCCCGATAGTGTTGTCCCAGATAACGACCGATTCGCATTCCTTGATGGACATAACAGAATCAAGGTTCGTAAATTTCGTGGCATTATAAGTCAAGGTCTGTTAATGCAGGCTCCTGATTGTACTGAAGCGGATCTTGGCAGAGACTTCATGGAAGAGTGGGGAATTACACACTATGAACCACCATTGCCATTCTCGGCTGGTGGAGACAATGAAAAAGGACCACCAGGCTGCTATCCTAAGTACGATGTAGAGAATTACAACAGGTACGGTCATATTCTGCATGCAGGCGAGGAAGTTTCTATCACCGAAAAGATTCACGGGGCTAATGCAAGATTTTTATGGACCGAAGATCGCATTTGGGTGGGAACCAGAACTAACTGGAAGAAGCAGGACGATAAGAATCTTTGGTGGCAGGCGCTGATTCGTAATCCTTGGATTGAAGAGTGGTGTAAAGAACACCCGGATCTTGTTGTGTACGGTGAGGTATTCGGCAGGGTTCAGACTATGCAGTATGGCGCTGGTCCTCAAGACATGTTTTTCCGAGCCTTTGATATTTTAGACAAGAATCGATGGATGGATCATGAAGAGTCCAAGAAGGTAGGTGCTGGTCTTGAATGGGTTCCCGAGCTGTATAAAGGACCTTTTGATGAGCCTGCGGCTCGCCTACTGGCAGAAGGAAACAGCACGATACCTGGAGCAGATCATATAAGAGAAGGTATTGTTATCAAACCAGTTATGGAAAGACAAGATCCTGAGATAGGCAGAGTCCAGATGAAGATAGTATCTAACAAGTACTTAGAGAAAAGTTAGAGGAAATGAATGCCAAGCTGTAGTACATAACACCTATGATTGCCGTGATTATTATGTCAGATGGTGATTTTGAACCATTTCAGGAAAGCATTCGCAACCTGTCTAGTACTTGTAGCGATCATAAAAAAGTCGAGATATTAGTAAAGATAGACATCCCTTCTGACGTTAGTAAATACGAGAAATTTCTTCGAATATTCCCATTTGCTAAAACTAGAGTGTTCTGTGATGAGCGATCAGGATATAACAATTTAGGTCTTTTTGTAAACGAATTGGCTGCCGCCACCGACGCATCTCTTTTATTTCCATTCGGAGATGACACTAGAGTTCAACATGGAGATTGGGTGTCAGAAATGCTGTCTACTAGAGGCATGTTCAAAGATAACATTTATGCTATCAGGACATTTGATTACAAATACATAGCTTGTCCTGTGATGTCACGAGAATGGTTTAATGTTATGGGATATCTATCACCTAAGTATGATTTACGAGATAGGAAAACAGGAGAGATAGTCCGTGCTTACGGCCACATTGACATATGGACCCGTCTGATTGCCACAAAAATTCACAGATGGGTTCGAATGCCTCATTGGAATATGATCATTGATCGATCAGATCCTGCCAAAAGCCCCATGCCAAAAACAGCAAGAATGTCAAAGTCTATAAGAAATCAGATTATCCACAGAATGCGATCAGATGCCATTGTGGTGTCTAATGCCATTCTCCCTCATTTGATTTCTTAGGTCACTCTTGGTATAATTTCTCATGAAAAGACTAGCTATTGTTTTTGGGTTTTCAGAACGATGCATACCAATTGCCAAGCAGATGCTGCTGAGCTTTGATAAAAATGTTCTTTCTGAAGCGAATCAATCTCTGGAAGTAGATGTTCATGCTTACCAGTGTAATTTCTCTTTTTCAACTCCCAGAATATTTCCTGATGGGACAAGCGTCTATTCGCCATTCACAATAAACTATCAATTTGAAGATATTGTCGAACACACTCCAGACCTAAGATTTATTATGCACAAATGCTCTGATGAGGAATTCAAACCATTCGGCTTACCAGACATTGCCGTATACCAAGATTTCTGTGACAAATATATACACGATTACGAATATATTTTGTTTTGTCACGATGACATCGCTTTCTTCAAAAAAACACTTATGCTCGACCAAATGATGGAACTTCTAGATGGCAACAGATTCAATATTATCACTCGTGTGTCCTTTAATTGTAACGAAGACATTAGCATTCGATTCCATCCAGAGATGATCTTTATCAAGTCGTCTGCTTTCGTCGAGGCTAAATTGTCTTTCGTGAATGACTACCAAATTATGGACCCCAAAAAATACAGGCTCTGCCATAAAGGCGAGCTTGATGGCGGGGCGCAGCTGCTGTTCTCCTATTACCATGTCAATAATAATACCAGAGGAAGACCTTACTCAACAACTCCAGAATCATGGTATTCACATTTAAGAGCCTACGGCGATACTGGCATAGAATTTTCCTATATACGACAAAAGGATTCTCTTGAATTTAAGCAAGTAATTGACAGTGCAAAATCATATACGGACCATATAATCTATGGATAGGCTACTTTTTACACACTCATCATCTATGGTTTCTGGTAGATTAATTCAGCCAGGTATTTTTGAGCAGTTGCAAATAGGCAACTTCATATTTGGTAAGGATTTTGTGCCAATATATTCATCTGTCCACATTGACAGATCAAAAACTCATCCTGAGTGTACTCCTTTTGGAGACCATAAAGATGTTGACAATATCAGAATCAGACAGACAGAAATATCCTATGATAAGAACTTCATATTTCCTTCTTCTTTTGCAGAGGATGATTTAACGACGAAGCAAACTATTTCTTTCCTCCGAAATGGCATAAAAATCAAAGTTGAAATAGATCGAGATGACTACGTTTACAGATATGGTGTTGTTTTCCCTGTAGGTTCAGTAGATCTATTGCTGGAAGAGGAGCCGAGCAATCATTTTGAGGTCATCAATTTCATGCGTACTTGGGAGCGGAGATGGAATGATCAAACATATATCTCCTTACCGATTGTCTCATTGAATGGCAACAAAAACACTGTCAGTTTTTTCTGTCCAATCGACTTCAATTCACAGTTTTTCATGCAGGACAAATGTCTCAAAATTTCTACTTCAACAAAATACTCCAAAGAGTTGATTATTTATGTAGTGTTTCATGAAGAGGAGGCCAAAAAGAAATATGTAGAACTGATGCCTGAAGCCGACAGCTTCGTCAACTTTTGGAAAACTCTACAGAACAAAATTCAAATTACCCACGGGATTCAATTTAGATGGGATCTCAAAATCACTGGGTTCGCCAAGGCGAAGTTTGATTCGATTACGGAAGGCGATGCTGGTAAGTTCATAGAAATATTCTCACGGGAACTTGATTCTTATCCATTCCCTCTATCATCTATCAATATTACTCAAATAACTCTTGTTCAAAATCTATTCAGAAAAGAAAAAATCTCTGGCTTATTCAAGAACAATCAGATACTGATTGATGTGGGTCGAGATGAGTTCTCTTGTTGTCAAACACTGCATCATGAGATTTTTCATGCTATGCAACAACTGTGTCCTACTGAAAAATTAGCAGAATACAAAGAACAATGGGATAATAGTAGAAGCGCATTGCCTGAAATGCTCAAACAAAACGGTTTTGCAGAAGAATCTGCAACGCTATATAGCTATATGACGTGCGACCCCTATCTGATCGATTCACTTGCTAATGACATTGCAACACTACGCAATCTAATAGCAGTGATAGAAAACATTTATCAACAAACCTCAGAAAAGCCATTAGCGTGGAGGAAGCAGGCAATTCAGCCTCGGTGGCGTACACATGACCCGTCCATTGATAATATAGATCAGTCAAAGGACTCTATTGCTAGGCCGACAGAGCACAAGCAATCTATTTATCTGCTATGTGGCATGCGTGGCTGCGGTTTAGGTCTTGTTCAGAAGTATTTAGAAAAAGCTGAAATACCATCTGGTGTGACATTGGACATTATTAGACAACCCGGAAATAAGAAAGTGATTAGCATATCATTAGAAGATCAGGGAGAATTGACAAGGTTGGTCTCAAATATTGAATGTAAATTGATTTGGGTTATTAGAAAACCGAAAGATCATGCCATAAAATACCTTGTAGATAATGGCATCACTGGGCTTAATGAAATGGAGAATGCCGTAGAGAATATTATTCAAAAATGGATCGACATCAACTCAGAAATAATGAACTTGTCTGTGCATTTAGACTGTGTCACAATTTGGTATAATCAATTGTTCATAGACGACAGGGGCATCATCGGCGAAGTTTATAGATTTTTGCACGCAGATATCGAAAATTTCGAGAGCTTCATTGATTATGACGTTCTCACGAGATACCAAAATGACGTTCCAGGCTTGTCTAGATCATTGGAGAAACATAGCGATACTCCTTTACTAAAGATTTATACAAACCAATAGGAAAATAAGAAAGGGTCAACAATGCCAACCCCGAAAACATCCTCATCAGGATCTGAGGGAGAAGACACATCGATATGGAATTTTCTTTGGAATCAAAATCCCTCTGAGATACTGTATTCTGCTCGTGTTGTATTTCCGCATTTGCATCGCATAAAAAATGCTGATCACTGGTTTAGAATTGTCCGAATTGCTAGACATCCTGGAACTATGTGGGAAATTGACTTTGTTAGACCATCGCCACAATTGAAACAACTCAACGAAATGATTCGTCAGTCTGAAAAGATCTTTTGTCCTGATAAAGATCGTGCTCAAGTTCGCCAAAACATCGAAGCCAATCCTGATCTTGAAATTATCTTTCATACTATGAGAGCCTATCTTAGAGCTGATGAAGGAGATTTTGTAAGCGCGATGAGAATTTGGATGGACATCCATGATAATTGGCTATCAAAGGTATATTTCCTCAGGAAAAGCGCAACACTGGCTCAGCTGTACAAAATATTTTTGTGTACAAATCAAGTTGATTTGGCCATAAGCTGTTTTGATAAGCATTGGGCACTCCTCGCTTCCACAAAGAGATCAGATCGGTTTATAGGGGGTTTATGGGATAACCACACGGCTATTACCTTACTTCATTGGGCATTTAATGCATTTGTACCAGAAATTAAAGAAGCGCATATAAGAAATTTGGGCATCACGGAACAACAACTCGAAGGCCATAAAAGGAAGGGGTTGATGCCATTCTTTTCTGAAGACATTCAATGGCTGGTCCATATTTGCGGCAAAGAATACTATGACCATGCTCGTACTTTGATGCCTTCGTTGCCTGGATATGATGAGTCAACTTTTCGATGTAATGAATTATCAGAAGAGGTTCGAACCAAAACCACGTATCAAAAAACATATCTCCAAGCGATTGATAATTTGGAAAACATAGAACCTATTCAGTTACAACAAGCAGCATTCGACGTATTTTTTGATGAGCGAAATTATTATGACGGATCAACTATGTTGCAGCCATTTTTGGATACGTGCGAAATATCATACGAAAGCGTGATAGATTTAGGATGCGGCACATCTTTATCTTCATTCGAAGTATTCAAGTCAAAACAGTTGACCAGCATAGACATAAGCCAAGTGGCAGTCGATTATTGGAAAGATAAAAAACGAGAAGTCATTCATTCATCTGCCGAAGATTTTTTGAAAACAAGCGATAATTTTGACCTTTGTTACTGTGGCGACATGTTAGATTGCAATAAAGATTCTGAAAATCTTATAAAATTGTGCGCTAAAAAATGCCAATATCTCTGTGTGGTCGTAGATCTGGATGATGAAGTGATCTATACATCAGATCGTGTTGCGCTGGATTTAAGCCGCTATCCTAGAACTAAAAATCAATGGATTGAGATAATCTCACAATATTTCACCATTCTGCAACAGGAAGATAGGTTCATAGAGATTTCAGAATATATCAATAAAAACTGCCTTCTGCTCCTCGGAGAATCTAAATATAGATCTTGACACTGGACATAAACTAAGGTATAATCCCCCGATTGCGGCCCTCGTCTCTCGCTGTGCGGCGTATTACGCATAGAGGAAACTCGGGACATCACAGCTTAAAAGTGGGAGGCGAAGAAGGCTGAAAGGCTGGAGCCGAAGACCACTGAGGATGCGACACAAACATTCCTAGAGACGGTGAGCTGGTCGATAATGGAAGGGTTGTGGCACGGGCTCTGCCCGCACTCCTAACGGAGTGAGATAAATGAGAGACTAATACAGAATCCCGGTTATGGGGGCCGCATTATTTTCAGTGGAGAGAGATAGATGGTACAAAAGCGGCGGCATCTTGCCAAAGCCTTGACTTACCGCCTGATGGGCAGTACAGTCACAGCATGCCTGATATTTGCTGTAAGCGGAAGCATTACAATAAGTCTGGTATTGGGCGGTGCGGACACACTGGCCAAAATACTTATCTACTATGTCCACGAAAGGGCATGGTATGGAATCAAATGGGGCGTAACAGATGAAGACTTTTAATCTCTACACAGATGGAGCATGCCAACCCAATCCAGGTAAGGGCGGATGGTCTTACATTCTGGAAGACGAAAATGGCGTTCAGGATGTTTGTTCAGGATACGAACCCAATACCACAAACAATCGAATGGAAATGACTGCCGTTCTCATCGGCATCCAAGACTTTCTCAAACTCGCTGATAATCCACGAGCACCTGGCGTTGACAAGGAAGATGTACTCTGCATCAATTCAGATAGCAAGTACCTTCTAGACGGCATTGAAACTTGGTGCGAAACTTGGGCCAAAAATGATTGGACCAAAAAAGGAGGTAAGGAACTTCTAAATAAAGACCTATGGAAGCTCCTTTACCATCTGAAAGACAAAGTAAATCTTGAGTTCAAATTCATCAAAGGACATACAGGCGATCCTCATAATGAAGAATGTGATCGTTTAGCAGTTGAAGCTATCAAGAGGAAATCAGGCACTCGATTTGAAAGCACAAAATCAGAGATGGCCACTCCAGAAGAACCGCCTGATTGGCATGATAAGTTTTTGCGAGCAAAAGCCGATCTTGAGAATGTCATCAAGCGCAAAAACAAGGATGCCGACGATAGAGTCAATTCTGCTGTGTCAAATGTGCTGTCATCATTTTTCAATATCATAGATGATTTTGATGGAGCGCTGGCTGCTTGGCAGCCAGAAGACGACGGGCTCGCCAAGTTCACCAAAAAAGGCTTCGAGATGATCTATGAAAAGATGGAGCACGCTCTGGGCATGCATGGCGCAACACGTATCAAAGTTAAAGAAGGGCAGGAATTTGACCCTTCAACAATGAATGCAGTCTCTAGCCAGAGCGGTACAGAGTTTGACGAGAATTCAGTTGTGATGGAACTAAGTCCTGGCTATAAAAGCGGAACCCGCATTTTGAGACCAGCTTATGTCGTGGTGGCGAAAGACGATACTGATAACTAAGAAGTGGATTTTCGGCGGCTGGTTTCTCATCAAGTTGGGTTGGCCAATTCGATATAATTGGAAATCTGAATACGCTAGATTTAGATTAGACACCTTCTATGGTGACCCAGAAATGAAATGGACATGGAAGAGAATCAAGGAAATGATCAATTATGGGTATTGGGCGCATCGTATGAAAAATGACGACTTCTAACTGTATAATGGACCTATGAAAGAAGACTACTACAAAATACTGGGAGTTGCCAAAATCGCTTCTGATGAAGAGATCAAGAAGGCGTATCGTCAGAAAGCACTAAAACACCACCCTGACAAGAATCCTGATAATCCCAAAGAAGCCGAAAAAAAGTTCAAAGAAATAGGCGAAGCATACGGAGCATTAAGCGATCCTAGTAAAAAAGAAATGTATGACAGATATGGGCATGAAGCTCCAAGCATGAGTGGTACATCTGGTGGTTGGTCAGTCAACGTCAACGATATTTACAATGCTTTCTTCGGTGCGAGAGCCAGTCCAAGAGGATCAGATTTACACATAAATCTGACCGTAACTTTGGAAGATATTGCCCAAGAAACTGACAAGGAATTTACTTTCGCTAGAAACGACTGCTGCTCCGAGTGCTCAGGACTTGGCGGGACAGGCGGAACCTGTCAAACTTGCTCAGGTTATGGCAAAGTTAAGGAAAGACACTCTATTTTTCAGGTTACAACAGACTGTCCCGCTTGTAGAGGACGTGGCATCGAAATAACAAAACGATGCACAGGCTGCGAGGGCTCAGGAAGAATAGAACAAATACGCACTGTGGCAATAAGAATACCTGCCGGTATCGCTGATGGCGCTGCCGTTAAGGTGCAAGGCGAGGGGGAATTGACCGATCCCAAATATGATCGGGGAAATTTAATATGTCACTTCAGGGTGCAGACTCATAAAACTTTCGACGTGGAAGGTCTAGATATAGTTTGTGAGAAATCGATAAGTTTTGTGCAGGCTTGTTTAGGAGACAAAATAGATGTCCCAACCTTGCTAGATGGTAAACATTTTTTGAACATACCTCCAGGTACTCAGCCTAGACAAAAGTTTCGTTTAAAAGGCAAAGGCTTGACTGGTGTTTCAAGAAGGCTAAGATCTAAAGTTCGTGGAGATCAGTTTATCATAATTAATTTGGAAGTTCCAAAAAATATACCAGGAAAAGCTAGAAAATTATTGGAAAAGTTTAGCAATGCCTTAATACAAGGCGAAGGAGATCGACAATAGAAATGGAAAGTTCTGAGGATGGAGAACCTGGAGCGAAACCAGGATTTAAGCGGACGTATTTAGAAAGAATCCTAACTATTTTCATGTTGGACGGCTGTTGGAGCGTTTGGAATGATCGAGCACCCTCTTCTATATGGGTTAGCGACGGGTGGCGTAATAGTCATATGGGACATAATACGCGCAGTCATACAGACATGGTGGCTAGATAGGCGTATCAAACAAAACCAAATCTGCCCTATTTGCAAAAAAAGAGAAGAGGAATCAGATGGATCGAACGCTGGTAATGATTAAACCTGATTGTGTCTATAGGCGCATGGTAGGAACAATAATATCCGCCATTGAAAGCCGTGGTCTAAACATCCTGAATATAAAACAAGTAGTGCTAAATAAGCATGAAGCAGAAGATCTCTACAAAGAACACAAAGACCAGTGGCACTTCGACAGAAATATCAGTCATATCACGAGCGGACCTGTGGTTTTGTTGGAAATAGAAGGCCAAGATGCGATCATGGAATGTAGAGATTTTGTTGAAAAATTTAGAGAATCACATCAAGACGTGGTAGAATTGCCACGTAACCTGTTGCATGCCAGTGATGATGGCAGTAAGGCTATTCACGAACTGCATGCAGTAAACATATTCACGCCACTTTCTTTTGCAGAGGCTATTTGAAATGCCTTGTATTTAGGCTATAATAGTGGACGTGATTATTGATCTAACGAAGTTCACAAGAAGGAGAAAACCATGTTTCTAGGACTAGATTTCAGCGCCTTTTTTGCAGCCGTTTTGCTGTTTACCGACCTATTCCAGCAGTTTTTCACCGGGCTTAGTAGCCTGTTCGGCGGTTAAGTCCATAACAGGAAACCGCTGGGTCGGCGGCGTGGCCCAATACTAGGGTGCGGTGTTGCTACCGGATGGCTTTGCCTCGAAGCTGACCGGCCCAGCGGTTTATATTGAGCAACGAGAATCAATCATGAATTTCATGTTTACATCAAAAGGAGGACTCGCATGTCATATAGGTAGTTAATAAGGAGACCTATCATGCGAGACTCGAAACGTAAGAAGCTACGAGACCTGCGCCAATCACACCTGAAAGGCATGGGTCCTTGTTTGAGGACATTGTTCGTCCAAGCTCACCCAGAATACGATTATCGACCCGGATGGCGATACTACAGGGACGACCGACAATTTTGGGACATATGCAGTAACGAGGAAGATATCTGGATCCGACAAGTTACCGGGTTGGAACACGATTACGGCAGCTGGTGTCATCCACCAAAATGTTTGCGTCGTGAAATGCATAAGATCAGACGAGCAAAAGTCAGGCAGGCTATGATCAAGATCAATGCTGGCGATTATGACTGTCATATTCCTGAATTTCGAAAAGACATCATGTGGACGTGCTAAATGTCTCCAAATAGATTTACAAACTTCCTGAACAAACAAGATAAGGATGTATTCGCTTCGCTTGCTGAAGATGAGGTGTGTAAAATTCTGGAAGAGATAGGCTATGTCATTAAAAAACACTCAGATATGAGTGAAGAAGACCAGCCAAACACTATTTACGGGCAAGTCCCATTCAGAAGAATGAGACTAGACTTTGCCCTAATTAATGCTAAAATTGCCATAGAAGTGCAAGGAGATTACTGGCACGCAAATACTGCAACTCAACTGTCTGCAACTCAAGCGCAAAATAAACTGAGAGACCAAAGAAAAGAGAAAGCATTGCACAAAGAAGGGTGGAAGCTCATTAAACTCTGGGAAGAAGACATACAAAAGCGACCAGAAAGAATACGCCAACATCTTCATAGTAGTATTCTGAAGTTGATTGAAGTCTAAGAAAACTTGACTTTAACCATGCAAATTTGAGGCATGGCATAATGGCGAGTAATGTAGTACAAAACAATAAGACTGCCATCATCTAACTCTACCCAGCCGCTATAGCCGAAATCAAAAACAGATCTGCCACCTACATTAGTTTCTGAATCTAACACAAAATTCTGGGTCTTCTGATTTTTCAAGTTGTGGACAAACAAACTAACCGTTTTATAGGCGGTATTTCGATAAGTTCCAATAATAGCGCCTGCATAAGGTTCTCTCTTCTTAACATCAGCTACTATCCTGTGCGCCTTAATATCAAGAGCGATAGTTTTTGACCATGTCCTACCAGCATCAATAGAATAAACCAAATGACTTCGCAGATTACAGCTTCGATTATCTCGCATATAGCAAAGCAGGCGGTTCTTGCCAGTGTTTACAATGCTTCCTTCACAGAAACTGTGCTTAGTAGAAATAGCAATAGTAGTACGATCACGCCATGTTTCGCCTTCATCAAGCGATTCTGCCATCATCTGCACAAATCTTTTTCGTACTCCACTGCCAGTTACAATTAACTTGGTTGCTTCAGGTACATGATATCCCATCACAAGGCGGCTGCCGATCTCTACAAAGTGATCAGGTACAACTCCAGGTATTCCCAAGTCCTGGCAGTCACTCCAATCTTTGCCGTAGTTATTAGACCACCATCCACAAATCTTCCATTTTGCTTCGCCTTCATCTTGAGATGTTTTGGTGTCGCATACAATTGCCAAACGGTTGTTGACGTAGTTTATTCTAGGGCAATTAAACACATATCCATTCTCTGAAAGGCTGGCTTTCTGAAAAATAGATTTCTCCCAATGAGCGCCCTCGTTATCGGTTGACATCAAAATCAGTTTGGACTCGCTAGGGTGATGCGTATCTCCCTCTCGGAAAACGCAAAAAATCTCGTTGGTATCAGGTATGCGAACTACATCTGGGAAGGAAGAATAAACTTCCTCATCAAAAGAAATGGTCTTCGGCTCAGATACGGAAATCTCCATGAGAGATTATACAAGATTCGTAATCAGGCCGCCTGTAGCTGCCCCATGATTTCTGTCAAGGACATGCCGTCATACATGGCGCTCACTCGATTGAGATGTTGCCCTATTCTACGATGAACGCCAGTCGGCGTACCCTGTTTGATGGCTTTCTCCAAGAATAGAGCCTCATCGTTCAGAATCAGCAGATATCTCATAATGAGGTGATCTGTCGGAGGATAGTCGCCGATTAAGACGACACATAATGACTCCATAGGCTTGCCATTTTCAAAGACATTGGTGAACGCATGCCCTGGGAATATTTGATAGACTCTTCCGCTGTCTCCAGTCACGCTCACAAACCCACTTCTGAGGAATGATCTATAACGATGCTCTCCTAAGAATGATCTCAGGGTATCGTGAGCGACCTTCTCACGCTGCTCCTGAGGCGATCTCACTGGTTTCGCTCTGGATGTCACAATCAGTGGGGTTTGACGACTACGGATGATTTCTCGAAGTTTCTCTAGTGGAGTAAGAACAGGTCCATATTTGGAAACCTCTGTATATAGAGGACCTGAAGAAACCCAATTATCACTGCTCCACGTGAGCTTCGTCTTGAAGTAATCATTGTACCTGCTTATGGTTGCATCAGTATCCTCATACTTATTGCTAGTCAAGTACGCGCCAGAAGTTGCGCTGGATAATGCGCTGTTGTAGTAGATGGAATATTTCTCGTACTCTTTCTCTTTGAAGGTGCTGTTATCATCTTTCCAATCAGAGCAGATACTGTTAATGAAGGTTTTTTTGATGTCTACGCTGTATGGAGTTGCCATATATTCCATGTCAGTAGTCCATGTAAAATTGGTTCCATCTATGAAAGCCACTTAACCGCCTCTAAGCGCCAGCAAAGGCTCTACCATGACGCTGTCGCCCTTCTTCATTTTGGGAAGCTTCATTTTGGGCACATCAGGGAACTCATCTGACATGATAACCTGTCCAGCAGAGGGGTCAAACTCTATCATGATCTCTTCTTTTTTGCGTCCATCAGGACCTACTACATACGGACGCATGCCTTCTTGAATCATTTCAAGAAACATCTTCTTGGCAGCGTTTATTTCTGGGATAACAAACGGATTCCAGACAATGCGTTTGTCTCCTGCTTTGGGATCGATGACTCGAATCAGAAACTGTCCTTCTTCCAGATCATGCCCCATCTCAACAATTTGCAAATCATCTGGCACACGACATGTTTTGCCAGCAACACCGCTATGGAACAATCTGTTGTCACGTTCTGCAACTGCTGGGCTCATGTATGGTTCTCCAAATAATCACGCCAGACATCGGCCTTGTATGGGCATCTCTCTTCGTCAAGAATCTCGACATTGTGATCAACCACAACTGAAACTCGCTCTTGACTTGTATTGGCACGTTCCTGTGACTCTTTTGTCAAAGGCTCCATTCTAAACGATTCAGGGTTCGCAAGCAACTCTTCAATTTCACGCGGCGGTGGACGGTTTCGATACCGGCCTTCTTCAACAACAAGTCCGTCCTTGTACTTGCGGTCGTGCCGATGCTTGCAGTTGGGACAAATGAAAGTAACCCAGTCATTCAGACCAGGATTTATCGGAGCAGTAAACCACCCGCCACATCCTCCTCCAGATGTAGCGCAATATATTTCCTGGATGAGTTTAACGGCTGGCATTCAATTCCCTGCGAAGAAATTAGTGAGAGCTGCTACATTGCGGCCAACCTTCCTAATCTTGACATCAAATGCAGGAACATTCTCGTTCTTGGACTTTTCCTCTATTGCTGTGATAGTCACGGCAGATTCACCATCAGAAGCAATCATGGTGATCTCATCACCCTTCCTAACGCCAGAACTAAATCTGTCAAACGCTTTGGCCGCAACATCTACAGCTACAGCGCATTTCTTCTTGGCTTTGTCATCATGGAAATGAACTTCCCCTTTGTCCTCATGAACCCGACCGGGATCAAGTTTTGCTGATTTGCCTGTAAGGCCAGAAAGTTGAGTTGGAGTAACGCCAATACCTTGCTCTCGACTGCCACCCATTGAACTTCTCCTTTTAAGGATAGCCAAATCAATTAAGATTGGAATACTACCTTAAAGACTGGTCAATTACAAGCGCATTTTTCAGTTTTTTGCAAGCCCGGGTTTCAATTTGTCTAATTCGTTCTTTTGAGAGACTCATCTCATTGCCTATGTCTCCCAAGGTTTTACGGGCAGAACCTTCTAGTCCAAATCTGCCCTTAACAATTTTCAATTCTCGATCTGTCAGGCAGCTAGTAGACAAAAGAAATTTTAGCCTTTCAAGATAGAGTTCTAAACCTTCGTTTGCTCCTGGTTTTGCAAAGTCATTTGGTTCTAGGAAATCTTCAATTACAACTTTGCGTTTGAAAGTTCTATATAAACTTCGTATAATTGCATTGCAGGCATACGTACTGAATCTAAACCCCCTCCAAGGATCAAATCGGTCAACCGAATTGACCAGCGCTAAATTTCCTGCGCTAACCAGTGACTCATAATCAGTGACGGCGTGGGGCATTTTGCAACATCGATAGATCAAACGGAAGTTAGCAGATATTAGCCTTCCGCGCAAACCATTAAAGATCTTACTCCACTTTGTTCGACCATCAAACTTGGTTTTATGCATCATGTATTTTGCGAAATGAAAAGCGACGAATAACGTCTTTTCTTGTTCTGCATCGAGAAGTTTCTGATTGCGAGCGAACGAAGATGAAGTGATGTCATCAGTGATAGGAAGAAGGTATTTGCGCTCGGCATTGCGATGAGCAAAGCTCTTCACTTTATCGGCGCGAAATTTGAGACAAATTTCCTGCAAATGTGGTGATATCATACACTTGCAGTATATTAGCCCAGAGCAACTCAGTCAAGAAAAATAATGAAGAATGATAAAATGGTCCTATAAACCAGTAATATCTCCTAGACCAACACTGGAGAACTGATCTGCATTATCTAAATACAGGTCAATACAAACAGACATCTTTGAAGCACATGCGCTTAAATCTAATCCTCCAATATCACTCAGTGCCCATTCGATAAAACTGCATCCAGATACAGTTATAAGACATAAGAACAACATTGTTGTGAAAGCAATTCTTCTCATAGCCTCTCCTAAGATTGTGGCGATTCGGGCACATCATCCATTGGATTGTCACCAACTGGCCCTTCCGCCTGTTGCTGTATAACTGTGAGAATGTTTATTACATTCTCAAAAGGCTGCTTTTTCAAGTAGCCGATAATAGTCTCAAAGATATCTTTCGGAACCTTGAAATATTGTCCTTGCATAATTTATCTCCTTTTGCAGAATGATCTATTATACACTAACTAGGACTGGTTTATGTTACAGAGACAGTTTGGCAAACTGTCTCCAGAATAACAATTTACCACCTTCTTTGAGATGGTTGTTTGCGGCAGTAGTTAAGATGTCTTTTTCTTCTGGAAAATATGAAATATCTCCAGGAAAAATATCCATCCAAATTACATCATACAGTTTTTCATTAGTGTCAAAGTAGCTCATAATAGAGCTGTGAATAATATTAATGTCAGGAAAATCAGCGAGATGAGCATTCAAAGTAATAACATCTTGTTGTATTTCTACCACATCGATAGAAGTGACTTCTGGCTTGTCCTTAATGGCCAAAGCATCATAACCTAGACCCAAACCTGCTATTAGAATGTCACCAACAGCCGCTTCTATCATAACATCATGGCTGCCATTTTTCCAGATCTGGCTGCTCATATAGACATAATCGCCTTCCGGGGTATCTCTCTTAATCAAAAATACATTTTCAACATCTCTAAATATATGCCAATCACTACCATCCAGTTCCGTTGTTTGAATCAAATCATATATCTCTTGACTAGTCATAGCCATGTTCCTCCTTTGATTATACCGCCTTTAATAACAGTAGTCGGCGGCAAGCCAAATTGTATCCATAATACTGTCCTGTATGTCTGTCGAGTATCTTGAAGATCTAAACCTACCGCGGTGCTACTTGTTGAAGGAGATGACTCGGCATCGCCGCCGCCAGCAGCATGCGTATGAGTGCTAGAAGTGAAAGAAGTAACAGAGGCATTAGAAGCAAGAGAATTGATTTGAGCAGGAAATCCAAGATGAGTATGTCCTGTACCTGTATGGCTATGCTTGGGAGAATTATGAGTATGTAATAAAAATCCTCCTAGCGCACCAACATCAGAAGATAACAATGAACATTTAACCTGCCTATCAACTATATTGGGTGTACCAGATTGACCATCACATAGAAACCAGCCTTCAGGAATAGAAGCTTCTGTTCCTACATAAGCAACAATCACTCCTTCAGGCAATTGCGTCACATCCATTTGTACGGCTAGCAATACAGTATGTTTTGGCTCACTACTGGCAGGATCAATCGTTAATGAAGTCGCATCAATTGTTATTGCCTTGCTCGCAAAAGTTGTTTGGTGGTGAACACTTTCACGACTAAGAACTCCTAGACCGCCCACCAGCCCAGATGAAGAACTAGCAGGGCCGAATTCTGAAGTCGGATGATCGTGAGTTTCATAGGTATGGCTATGTGCAGGGGAAGTATGAATGTGAGTTAAAGACCCACCTGTTGCACCTCCGTTACCAGAACCTGTAGTTGATTTAATAAATCTACCATCAAAAGCAGCAGGCTGCGTAATGTTAGTCATGCCATTTATTGACTGAGCAAAAACTGATGCGTCTTGAGGAATTTTCTGATTTCCATCATCCGGTTCAAGAACTATTACTTCGATAAATTGTGGTGATGCAGCAGTAGTATCTATCGAAGCAGTGCTTGATTCCCCGGGACTCGGCGATGGTGTACTGCTAATTCCAGATGCCACATCTTCATGAATATGAGTGCCACTGGCTGCGGATGTTCCAAAGCCACCCGTTCCTCCAACAGTTCCAGAAGAAGCACCAGTTATAGACATTAAATGCGTGTGATTATGCAAAATATGCTCATGTGAACTTGAAATATGTAAGTGAGTTGAAGACCCGCCATTGCTGCCAGCTACAGAATCTCCTTGCAAATACCTATCGTCAAAATCTGTATCACGGCTGAAATTAGCAGGGATAGAAGCAAACGTTCCTGTCCAGAAAACCCTCATGTCAGTTGTTAAATTCATTTGCTATTCTTGATTGTGAACTACTCTTAGCCTTTCTTTAAGCTCCTCTAATTTTCCAAAAAGAACAAAAGTGTCGCCATGTGTTAAATTGAAATGATGAGGCAAAACATTGGCCTCTAAAGCAATGCCGGTTAGAGCAAACTCGCAAACCTTGTTGAATACCTTGCCTTCACCAAATCGACTTTTTTCTTCATCGTTTTCTGATTCTATAGTTATTTTCATACTACATTATACTATATTCGATAGATAGTTGCGGTAGTTCCATCAACAGCCGTGAAGGTATCTACTCCGTCATTGGCCCCAGTATGGAAAGAGATTACCCCACCAGGCCCAGTTGGCCCAGAAAGGTGTTTGATAATATTAACAGTAAACATCGTTGGATCATCAGAAATTATAATTTCCACAAAATGATCGTAAACTTTTGTGTCATTTACTTTAATAATCAAATCAACTTCATCGTTGGAGCTTGTCGTTAAATTCCACATACAACTAATAAAATAGTCGCCGTCCTCATCAACTACAAACTCACCATTGCTAGAAGTAAAAGTAATGCCAGTTTGAGTTACATTGTCAGTGAAGTCCAAAGTTCCAGAATAATTTGCATCCGCAAAGATGTTGTATTCATCACCGCTAACACCAGAAGCATCTTCATCTGTGGTTACGCTGCACATGGCCTTGCCTCTAAACGATAGACGCCCGGCGCTATCGGTGACCAAAGGACTTTCAGCAGTTGGTCCATCTGCCGCAGGCAATTTCAATGTTAAATTAGCACTAATACCAGTTGGGCCAGCAAGTGCAGTATAAGGACCAGTTGGGCCTTCATATAATCTCAGTTCACCAAGAGAGTGAATATTATTCATCCTTCTGGTAGCATTGCCAAGATTGATCTTAGCGTCTGTATCTGGTCGCATGGTTCGTTCGCTGGAATCTCCTAAAACAATATCGCCAGCAGAACCAAATGTGGCTGCGTTTATATTTGCCGCTCCAAGAACATTACTATCAATATTGATCGCATTGCTATCAGTATGCCAATAAATACTAGCTCCAGTCGGAGACTCAAATCTTAATCGAGCTGTTGCTCCAGGTCCTTGTATTGGATTGAGCAGAATTCCATCGCTGATCAATGTGGCCGGGCCAGTAGCACCAACCAAGAAATCTAATTGAGCCGCAGTTCCCCAATATAATGCAGTATTAGTTCCTCCATTGTCAAACTCTAATTGGTTAACAGACATAGTCATTTCAGTATTTCCTAAAATACCAAAAGACAATAATGTTAAAGCGTTGATTTTCAATTGAGAGGAGCTAACTGTTCCAAGCGAATTACTAGTGCTATTGAATTCAATTCTGTCAGTACTAGACATAAAAATGTTTGTGCCCTCAGAAGTATTGCCAACGTTGAGCACTTGAGCAAGAGACTGGTTAGAGCCTGGGCCTGTTGGTCCAGTTCCTCCAACCGGCCCTGTTGGTCCAGTGGGACCTGTTGGCCCGGTTGGCCCGGTTGGCCCGGTAGGTCCATCAGGTCCTGTTAATCCTCGTGGTCCGGTAGGCCCGGTCGGTCCAGTGGGTCCAGTTGGTCCGGTGGGACCAGTAGGTCCAGTAGGTCCAGTAGGTCCAGTAGGTCCGGTGGGACCCGTTGGTCCGGTAGGTCCGGTGGGACCCGTTGGTCCGGTAGGTCCATCAGGTCCTGTTAAACCTCGTGGACCTGTGGGACCTGTTGGTCCGGTAGGACCAGTTGGTCCGGTTGGACCTGTTGGCCCGGTCGGCCCAGTCGGACCTGTTGGCCCGGTAGGTCCATCAGGTCCTGTTAATCCTCGTGGGCCAGTTGGACCTGTTGGACCTGTTGGTCCGGTAGGTCCGGTTGGACCAGTGGGTCCGGTGGGTCCGGTGGGTCCGGTGGGTCCAGTCGGTCCAGTCGGTCCATCAGGACCTGTTAATCCTCGTGGTCCAGTTGGACCTGTGGGACCAGTTGGTCCGGTGGGTCCGGTGGGTCCGGTTGGCCCTGTTGGTCCAGTTGGTCCAGTTGGTCCAGTTGGTCCAGTTGGTCCTGTAGGACCATCAGGACCTGTTAAGCCTCGTGGTCCAGTTGGACCT
>SDBT01005196.1_pt1 | contig 21947 bp, 17 predicted proteins | sample 2277101 | NCBI WGS metagenome assembly SDBT01 (sample SAMN10404973, study PRJNA504765) | marine sediment metagenome | isolation source: marine sediment core GS10_PC15, 103 cmbsf | place: Arctic Ocean: Southern Knipovich Ridge | collected 2010 | reverse complement strand
GACGGGGGCTTCGCGCAGTACACGCTCGTCCCGGAAACCAAGCTCGCACCAATGTCGGAGTCGGTCGGTGCCGCCGGTGGTGTGCTCTGCGAGACACTGGCGTGCGTGATAAACGGGTACGACAAGCTCAATCTGCGGCCCGGAAGCAGCGCGATGATACTCGGTGCGGGGACCGTCGGTCTGCTCTGGGGCCAATTGCTCTGGCGCTCTCCGCTGAGTGTGCTCATTCAGACGGAGCTGGTGGAGTTTCGCCGCCGCAAGGCTGAGCAACTCGGTACGGATATCGTCATCGACCCGAGCAATGAGGATCTGACCGATCGCGTCCGATCCGAGCTGCCCGGTGGTGTGGATTACATCATCGACGCCACCGGTGACCACTCCGCCGTCGAACAGGCGATCCCGCTGCTGAGCAAGAAGGGGACGTTTATGATCTTCGGTGTCTGTCGAGGCGGAAGCCGCGTATCGTTCGATCCGTTCGAGATGTACAAGCGCGAGGCGAGGATCATCGGTTCGAGGATGCCCCCGCACACGGTGGTCCGCTCGGTGAGGCTGATCGAGTCCGGGCGTATCGCATGCGACGAGATAGTGACGGGAACTTTCGGTCTGGACAAGCTCGCCGAGATGGTCACGGGGTTCGAGGATCACCGCGATACGCAGGTCAAGGTCGCCATCGACCCGTGGTCGTGACGAGCTCCTATAGTATTTCCCGCGAACCTGCGAACAGAAGCAAAGGAACTGACGATGAACAAGAAATGTTTTGCTCCGGTGGTGGCGGCTGCGGTTCTTCTGACAGGATGCCCGTACGACCACTACAAGATCGAGATGACCCCGAAAGGCGACTCACTCGAGCGCAAGATCTCGGTATGGCAGCAATCGGATAAGGACCGCATCACCAGCGTTGCCGATGAAAAGCTGGCCGCGCTAGCGGAGCTCTATCCCAAACGGATCAGCGAACCGAACGCGCCGGTGCAAACCTTTGTCGGATCGTTCAAGGAGCGCACACCCGAGGATGTCGGGGGAGTGGGTTACTATCTGCATTATGGAACGCCGATGGGGTCCGCCTGGATCTACAGCGAGAGGTTTCTGGGTAATGACGATCTGTTCAGCGCAGTCGAGCAGATCCAAACGTATACCGACAAGCTCACGGACCTCCTGATCGGATGGCTGGAGACGGAACTAAAGGAAGATCATCGCTTCGCCAAGCTTCGCGAGTTCGCCGAGACGGAGTTTCGACGCGACTTCAAGAACGCCGCCTTGCTCGCCCTCTCGCATGGAATCGCCAAAATGGAACTGCCAGAGTTCATCGTGAGGATCGCACACTACCTCGCGGAGCGGGACTATTTCGACCCCGAGCAGATCCCCGCGATAATCGACGCGTTCGAAAGGGGTAACGACGGTTCGAGGCCCGCTCTGCGCTTGGTTCAGGAATTCCTCGCAAGGCGGATGGGCGTCGCGGAGGGTGAGGCTATCCCCGATTCGCTCCGATTTCTCGACGATCCGGAAGCCATCAGGGAATCACTGTACGCCTACATCCGCTCGACGGGTGAGTACAAGGAGTTCGTCGAGCGAGAAAGGGCTGAAGCGACAACAAAGCCCGCATCGAAGGGTCCGGGCACATCGACGCAGGAAGCACCGTCGACCCGACCCGCCGAGCCGAAACCCGAGCATCTGCTCGGTGAATACTTGGAAAAATGCTTCTTGCTAGACATGGAAGGTTATCCGGACCGGCTGGACGTTTCGCTCGTTGTTCCGGCCGAACCAGTTGCGACCAACGGTGAGTGGGATGAGGAAGGCTCAAAGGTAAACTGGTCGGAAACCCTCCGCGATCCGGACGAGGTCCCCACGCGCCTCCCGACGCTTTGTTACGCGATCTGGGCGGTACCGAATGAGGTGGCCCAAACCGAGCACTTTGGAAACGTCGTGCTCGATGGTAAAGAGCTTCTCATGTACTCACTCTGGTACAAGTCCCTGAGCGAGCAGTACGCCGCTCAGTGGGATGCGTTCGTCCAGACGCTTACGCCCGAGAACATTGAGGAGAAGCTGCCCGCCTTCCGCTTTTCGGGTGAAGGACCCATTCCCTCAACCCAACCGGCGGAGACCATTCTGGACAACTTCAAGGCGTCCACGCAGCCAGCGGCGACGCAACCGGTGACGACGCAGCCCGCCGAGAAACAATAGCGTCGCGGAAGGCCCCCACCCCTACTGCCCCATCACGGTGACGACGACGCGGCGTGTGCGCGGCCCGTCGAACTCGCAGAAGAACACTGACTGCCACGTCCCCAGCGTCAGCCGCCCCCCCTGAACCGGGACCGTCGTATTGCACCCGACCATCGAGCTCTTGACGTGGGCGGCGGAGTTGCCCTCGGTGTGCTGATAGAAGCTTTGGGCCCACGGGACGGCGTTGTCCAGCGCCGCGAGCACGTCGTGGATCACGTCCGGGTCGGCGTTCTCGTTGATGGTCACCCCCGCCGTCGTGTGCGGGACGTAGACCGTGACCGCACCCTCGGTGACCCCGCTGCCGCTGACTACCCTTTGCACCTCCCGCGTGATATCGATGAAGGCATCCCGGGACGGTGTTCTCACATCGAATGTCGTCGTCTTCATGCGGATATAGATATCTGATTTGATGCGGAACTGCAACTTCTCGGGCGTTGCGGTTGCCTTCACCGGACCCACCGCCGCACGAAGAAGCTCACCAAAGCTCTTGATTTATTCGCCCGATAAGATAGTCTGGATACTGGTTCCCGCGGTGCAGGAACCGAAGCTATTCCCCGATAGCTCAATTGGTAGAGCGAGCGGCTGTTAACCGCTAGGTCGTAGGTTCGAGTCCTACTCGGGGAGGTTACGAGCCCGTGTCAAATGATGCGGGCTCTTTTCGTTAACACAGACGCTCCCGAATGACAGGTCGTCGGGTCGCCCCGCACCCCGAGCACAACGATTCCGATACTCGCACCACCTGCCCCAAACGCTCGGATGAAGGCCGTCTCGGGCGCAATTCCGGTCCGATGGCGGGCAGATAACTGCTTACGAGAACCGAAACATCCTTGCCAGAGCCTGCAGACACGATAGAATTACCGGAAAGGTCCACGGTCGTCGTGGGCGCGAGCTCGTTTGGGAAATCTCGGATGGTACTTTCCAGGTAAGTGGATAGTCCATCGACCATGCCTCACTAACTCGAAAGGAGTCTTATCATGGAACCCACATACGGAGCTATACATATCGGGAGATTCCAGGCAATCCTGATATTGGTCGCTGCCGTCCTCGTCGCACTGATGATTGTCGTCTATGTCTCGGTCGTCAACATTCCAGGAAATGAGGTTGGCATCGTCGAGAAGAAATTCGGCGGGGGCAAACTTCCAGATGGACGCATCCTCGCCGTCAACGGTGAAAACGGAATCCAGGGGCAAGTGCTCGCCCCGGGTTGGCATTTCTTCTATTGGCCGTGGCAGTACAAGATCGGCAAAGTTCTGGTCACCGAAATAAAGAACGGCTATGTCGGGCTTGTTCAATCCGCCGACGGGCTAAGCCTGCCCCGCGGGACCATCTACGCCCCCGTATGGGAGGACCCGCAGAAAATGCAAAACGCCGCCTACTTTCTCGGGGAAGGTAAAGGACATAAAGGCCCCCAACTGACCGTACTGAAACCGGGCAAATATCGTCTCAATACCAAGCTCTTCACCGTTACCTCTGTCCCGGTCACCAACATGAGGGTCGGGACGGTCGGGGTCGTCAAGAGCAACGTCGGGGAACCCGTCGAGACGAAAGACCGACTTGTCGAGGAAGGTCAACGCGGAATATGGAACAAGCCCCTCACTCCCAGAGAATACTACCTCAACACCAAGGCTTACGAAATCACCGTAATCAGCACTCGCCAAGTGAAGGTCAGCTATACAGCCGAGGTGGAACGCGGCGAGCAAAGAGCTCAACCGCTGCGGCCAATAACCGTTCGCAGTAAGGACGGATTCACGTTCCCGGTTGACGTCCGCGTAACCTACCTTATCAAGGGTGAAAACGCACCTTACGTCGTCGCAACTATAGGCGATGATGAACTGGTGCTGACCAAGCTGGTCACCCCCACCGTTCGGGCCATCTTTCGCAACAACGCCGAAAAGGTCAAAGCCCTTGAGTACGTTCAGTCCCGATCCAAACAGGAAGAGCAAAGCTTCGCTATGCTTACCAAGGAGTTGGGAAAATACGGGATAACCGTCCTGGCCGTTCGCATCGGGGACGTCGGGGACGAAAAGAGTCTCGGGACCCTCTTGAAGACCCAGACCGACCGCGAGATTGCCCTGCAGGAACAGGAAACCTTCCAGGAACAGCAGCGCGCCGCCGAAAAACAAAAAGCCCTCTCTAAAACCCGGCAGGAATCCGAAGAGGAAAAACGCCTCGCCACCGCCGCATACAGCGTCCGAGTCGCCGAGCAGGAAAAACAGCAGAGAATCATCGACGCACAGGCTGAGGCCGAACAGATCAAACTCGTCGCCCACGCACAAGCCGAAGCCTACAAACGTATTTCCGAGGTGATCGGCCCGAACAACGCTGCTCTGCTCGAGATTATGAAGCTCGTCGCCGCGAAGAACATCAGAATCACCCCACAGGTAATGGTCGGTGGAGGAGAATCCGCGGGCATGACCAACGCCCTGATGGGCACGATCCTAAGAGACATGCTGAAAACCAAGTTACCGCAAGAGTAACGTTCGCTCTCAACGCAGCAATAATCGCAAGTATGATACTCATCTGCCGTCTGCCCAGGCCGGTGCGGTAAAATCGTCACGCGATGATTAGGAACGACGTCCTGAGAGCAGTCCGAACAGGGCTGCTCCTGGGGAGCTTACGAGCCCGCATCAAACGATGCGGGCTCTTTTCGTTAACACAGACACTCCCGAATGACAAGTCGTCGGGGCGCCCCGTAAGCTGGAGCGCGGCTAGAGATACAGCGATGCGGGGGATCACCGATCCCGAGAGCGTCTCGTCATAATCGCTGCTCGAACCGCCTGGAGAGCTCGCCTGGAATATCTCCGCCAATAGCCTGCGTACAGACCAAGTCGCCATGACAGGGAAAATGCACCGCTGCCGATACGGCCTTGCCGCTGTCGTCACGCCAGACCAGCAGCGTCGTCCCGGTTGAGGCGGAGTCGAACCCGAGCGCGTTCCCGAACGCGTCGTAGTCGTAGCGGGCGAGCACCGCCGCCGTCTGGCTCCCCACGAAATCGGGCAGGAACGACATTTTGGACCGCCCCCCGCCTTGGACCGCTTCAGGTTCACTATACGGTTACGCAACGCGACTGGACTCAGCCGACCTGCCCTGCAAAGGCTTTATCACAATGGCAGCAGGTCACTTCTCGCCCGCCTCACGCATGCTTGCCCCGGAGGAGCTTTCGGAAGGGACAAGCTTGATTGGTTCGAGACGCAGCCCCTTCCATGAGTTGTTCATATAAAGGTCGACGAATCCCGACGAAGCCAGGGTGCGCTTGATAGCGAGATGTCCCGAACCAAACCATTCAGCCGTTTGCGCAAAATCAGGGCAACCACTAAAAGCATCCGCGGAGAACCTGTAGAGCCCTCTTGGCGCACCCAGATACTTGACATGACCACAACTGGGAGTCTCCATCTCTACGTTATCATCTATGAGTCCGTGAGGGAGCACCTTCGGAAAGCGAAGCTGCGCGACTGTGTGCAAGGGCTCACCACTCTTGTGCTTCAGGATCGGGACAGCCTCAAACCCAGACAAGCCCTGCTCTCGCATACAATCGATCACATCAGGACGTGCACAGATGCCCAGTATCCAGTTTATCCCCATGAAGGCCCTGCCTCGCCAAGGTGGCTCGCCTTTCAGGTAAAGCGACGCCGTCTGGTTTCGCCCAGTACCGCACACAGGGCATTCGCTCGAGGGATCGAACGACACACTCTTGTACCCCATGTCGAGGTCCGGCATTGGGTAACCCCAGATGTAATCCGAGCGGGCTACCACCCATTCAGACGCTCGTATCTCCGCTTCGGAAAAACGCTTGTCCGTTAGGAGTGGCAGATTGAACGCGGTAACGATTTCCTTGACTTCAGCCCATTTCAAATCCGCCTCATCGATCTCAAACCATACAAGCATCGGTCCCGCTTCACTCCCAACGTGCTGCAAGACAACCCCAACGTCTTGTAACCGCCTGTTCGCGTCGGTATGCCGTTTGGGATTGAACGATATCCTATGTACTACTTCCATCGTATTCATACCTCACATGCCGAGCTGCGACTTGGCCGCAGCGAGCAAAGCGGGATACTCGGCGTATATTTCTTGTGCGTGTACCCACAGTTGGCTGGCAGAAATCAGATTATAATTCGTTCCGTATGCAACTGCGGCCCGCCACGCGTTCGTGAACGCCTGGTGTTCGGGGCCCATTGCCACGCTCAACATATCACCGGCCTTGAGGCCCAGTCTGTCGGCAAAGCGGGCGCTTCGTTGCCTTATAGACCTCGTGTTCCAAAGCTACCGGCACGTGCACCAAGCCGGGATGGGGTTCTTGCATGAGCAAGTTCCTCTAGCCATCATTTCGGGCGGGCGATTCCTCCCGCAAGTCTTCGAAATCCCCCACTGCAATTGCCCAATCGGATACATAAGGGGCTCTCCAAGTCCGCTCTGCCGGAAGAAACTCACCCAAGTCAATCTCCGCGTAAGGCTTCACTGCATCAACTGCCACCCCGCGCTGCGCACCGCCCATGTCAGACAGGTCCATCCGGATGGTTCCGGCGTCTTCTTTATAAATGAGGTAGTGCCGGTTGGTCGGTCGTTTGAGGCACAGTCCATCGGTTACCTCGTTGAGGCGGACCATGTCCTTTGCGAAGCGGCGCGCAAAGAACGTCGCGTTCGTCTTGATCCAATCTTCCCTCGGATACGGGTCAGACGCCCCACCGGTTCCGGGGGGTAAGAAGTATCCCCAGATATTCCCGACGCCCCCAGCCATCGCTGAATGCCACAGTCCGCGGCGAGTCATCACCATGTCGTAGTCTTTTGCGCGATGCCGCTCGGAGTCGCGGATGCGGAATCTGTCCTCCGAGAGGCCGGGCTTGTCGGATCCGGATTCAATCGCCTCGACGTAGTCCTGATACCCAGGTCGCTTCTGATCGTAGCCGGCGTAGTCCAGGCCTTCGTATATCGGCGGGTCCGTGACCTCCCCGCGATATCTCTTCGGCTTCAGCTGCCGACCGCCCAACACATGCGGCCACCCCAGGAGCTTGTGCATATTCGTATGCCATACACGCAGATCCTCTGCTTTCGTCCAGTGCTCCAAGTCGAAACCGTACCCCATGGTCCACCCAGGCAGCGGGCCGAGGCGCGCGGCAATGTAGCGCTGCAGCCTCATGTCGGGGAGACCGTTCTTCCCGCCAAGAGATATCGGCGTCATGCGATGGTCTGCATCGTCATCCCCCCACACCCAGATATGGACCATCGCACCGGCGGCGTAGGTCCTGCTAATCAGCAATTCCAGCGCCTCGAACGTGCGCTGGTCGGGGCTCGGGTCCGCCGTATCGAACTTCGTGGCCATCGCCTTGTCGATGTCAAACCAGCGGCAGCCAACGACTGTGTGGAATCCGTTGAACCCGTGTCCGACCAGAAATGTCTCGATGTCGGCGTCGATCAGATCAGGGCGATTGTGGTACTCATCCGGGGTTCGATACATCACCAGTTGGGGCACGAATACCTCGCCCGTGCCGGACCATCCCCACTTGCAGCCAAAGCCGGTCACAAAACCCCGAGCATCGGGATTGGCCTGAACCGTCACGGACCCGCACTTCCCGTCGAGCGCGCCGGGGCGGGAGGTAGTGGTAAAGCTCCACTTGCCCGGGCGCGTCCCGGTAAAGCGGACCGCCCACGTGCTGCCTTGCCCGGTGTGGAACAACCCGGTCGTTCGCTTTTCGCCGCTGCCCTCGTGCAGGAACGTGGCCTCGGGGTTCAGCTCGTAGGGGTTGCCTTCAAAGCCTGGGTTCTCGAAGCACCACTCTATGGGCTCCCACTGTTTCGCAACTTTATTCAATCCCGAATCTCCCATCGCCTCGTCTGTCCTCTCCGGATGCCCATGGGGTCATTTGTCTGGATGCGAAGGGGGCGTGCACTCAAGACCTCGCCCTCGTCAGATTCCGAAGTCCTTTGGGCAGAATCAGCTTATGGACGGGGGGCACAAATGTCAACGCAAGAAGCCCCACAGTCGTCGCCGTTCGTATGACCGATCCCAGGACATCGGCGAACAGGTCCTTGGGGTTGACAGACCTCGGTGCGACGCTCATGCTTGTGAGCATGGTTGACTCGGCGGCGATCATCTGACTGACACTTACATCCGGGTGTCAAGGATCGCCATTCATCATAGGTCGGGCTCTGCCAGAGCCCGTGACTTCTCGAAGAACCATAGATGGTCCGGTTCCCATACGCCCCACTTCGGCGGCCACATTGTCTGCTGATTCTTCGAGTGCAGGCCGAACGAAACGCCGCGCTCGACGGCGGCCTCGAAGGCCCCCCGGCCGTTGGACTCGTTGAAGATGATCGGCCGTGGCCTGGCCCTGAACCACTCGCAGTTGCGGATGTGATCGATCTTCTCAACCAACTCGCTCGTGTCGCCTACTTTGCCGGTTTCGATGTTGTCTCCGCCGTGCAGGAGCACGACGTCGGCGTCGCAGAAGCAACTGTCGATCTCCTGGTCGGTCCACTGCTTTGGCGAGAGCATCGCAGCTTCGGAGGTGCTCACCAGGAGCTCCCGGCCGTGTGCTTCCTGCGCGCGGCGCCGGGCGCGATGGATCAGCTCGTGAATGCGGCCGGGCTTGAGCAAATCGTGATGGTAGTGCCCGTCCATGACTTCGTTGGCGATGTCGATGAGCACGTTCTGGTATCCCCGCTTGCAGACGTAATCGACGGCGTTGTCAGTTGCTGCGAGTATGCCGGCTTCCTCTTCGAAGACAGTATCCTGCCCGAAGTAGAACAGTTGCAGGATGACCACCATCCCAAGGCGGTCGCAGGCGTCCATCACGTCGCCGATTCGTTCCGCGTAGGCCACATCGATGCTGCCGTCAAGCCCGAATGCGGAATTGTGGTAGAAGTCGCGGTGGCCGTTGGGCCTGGCGCCGGCACTGCCGTGGCTTTCTGTTATCCACGTCTTGTTCCTTAGCGGGTTACCGCCCTGAAAATTCAGATTGACGGCCAGGATGCCGTGAGACTTGTACTCGGCCAAGGCGGCGACGAAACGCTCCGTGTTCGCAGCCGCGGAGTCCGGCGAAGACCACTTGCCGTAGCCGGCCCGGGCGTTCTCGTCGTGCGAGCCATCGTCGTCCCACCAGTCCACCTGGCCGAGGACGTCGTCGAAGGTTGCATTGACGGTTCTGACGTTGAACAGCAGCCCTTCGACCGACGTGCCTCTGTAGGTCGGCTCGCCGTTGATGAGGACCTTCTCACCGTCGATCGACAGCTTCGTCTTGGCGTCGAGAATCATGCTTACTCTCCCCTTGCTGTCACTCGTTCGGCGTCCTCGGGCTTGGCTATGATATTCGCGGTCAGCATTCCTGTCCAGATTCCGCCTCCATCTGGCCTCGACCCGCGCGGTGGATCAATATCCCAGACTCTCCAGGCGCTTGAGGGCGGCCTCTTCGGCCGAGACTTCTTTGGGCTTCTTGTGGATGATCCACTCCCAGCGGTCCGGGTCCAGGTCTTTGCCGGCCAAGCCAGGGTAATCCGGCGCATGAAGGCGCAACGGAGTGTCACGTGCGGACATGTCTGGAGGCCCTGGGGAAGGCGCTTTGCGGCATGGGAAAGCTTAACGATTCGGCTGTTGGTCTCGCCGCTGCTGAGCAGGGGTACACTGCCCTGCCGGCGTAGAAAGCGCATCACCTAAGGCCAGCACTAGGCTTCCGCTTCCGGCACGAGAAGGGAGCTCAAGTAGGCATATATCTCAGGGGTGTTGCCATCCTTTTCGACAAGCTCGGATATCCTTTCTGCGCCGAGACGATCAAGCATAGCAGCCATGCGACGGATCAGCAGGAAGTTCGTAGCATAGGCTTGGTCCGGAGCCATGTGTTTCGGTGCGATGTCCCCCCCCAGCCAGCCGGTATAGCCGACCCGGCCGAGGGTGTGAAGCAGTTCCAGCCAGTGCCAGAAGTGGACCGAACCGGACAGCATGTCCCAGTCTCCGCCCTCGCCGGTGTTATCATTGGTGTGGATGTAGCAGAGCAGGCCCTTTGCCGCCAACAGAGCGGCCGCCTCGGCCGGTGATTCGCCGGCTGCAAAGGAGTGCCCGACATCCAGGTTAACTCCGACGTTGTCCGCGCCGACTTCGGCGCAGACGTGCATCGCCTTGCCAACGTTGCTGAGCAGGACATTGGCGTGAGGCTCGTGGGGCTGGTACTCCAGAAGCAACTTCACGTCGCGGCGGTGTGCTGCTGCAGATCCCACCGTGTCGATGAAATGTGCCCAGGCGGCCGTATGGTCTATCTGGAACGGATAGTCGTATCCGTCGGCCAACGGGCAGGTGGTGACCATCTCCGCCCCAAACTCGGCCGCTAGATCCATCGCTTCCCGCAGCAGCCTGACCGCCTGGCTACGTGCCTGCTGGCTTCTTGCCGAAAGCGCGCCATAGCGAAAGTGATTCACGTCCTTTGTATCCACGTTGATGACCGGGCTGGCGAACCCATATTCTGACAGCAGACGCCTGACAAGCGGCATATCCTGAAAATCGAACGGGTACTTCAGTTCGATGCCCTGTATGCTCTCGATTCGCCCGATCAACTCAAACTTCTCGGCTAGCGTGCGGTCGGGCTGGTATTGCACGAATCGGTCTCGCCGCAGTCCGAAGAACCCTGCGTTAGCGCAGAACTTCCATTGCATTTCCATGCCTCTTTCGCCTCTACAGTAGGGAGTACAGATATGTAATCGTTTTCGCCGGATTCCGCAGCTTCATCAGCTGCTCCATGTGCTGCGAATCGATGCGAGCGGCAATTTCCTCAAGCTTCCTTGTCAGGCCCATAGCGGCGCTGAAGTTCTCGACGGTGTCGATCTCCTTTGGTGCCACGTCGAAGGCGTACCAATCGTTGTCGTAGCCCAGCCCATCGAGCGTGTAAAGCAGTTCGACGGTCTCCCAGAGATGATACGTGCCGGGAAGCATGTCCCAATCCCAGGCGCCGTCGTTGTCGTTAAGGTGGACGTAGAATAGCCTGCTGGCACGTGCCAGCAAAGCTGCCGCCTGGCTTGGCCGTTCGCCGGCCAGCAGCGAGTGGCCGATATCCAAGGTAACCCCGAGGTTTGGCGCGCCGGACATCAGGCAGAAACAGAGCGTCTCGCCGGCGGTACCGAACAAGCAGCGTGCCATGGGATCACTGATCTTGTATTCAATGCAGACCCTGACATCGCGGTTATGGGCGCAAGCGTCTGAGAATGTTTCGGTTGCGTACTCGTAGAGCTTGCTGTGGTCCGCTTCGAACGGTGTGTCCGTCCCGTCGTTCAGTGGGCAGGTGGTCACCCGCTTGGGCCCAAACTCGATTGCCAGATCCATGGCGCGCTTCAGATCGTCCACTACCTCCTGTCGCTCTCTCGGGTTCAGGGAGCTGAATGACCCTCGCAGCCACTTGCCGCTCCTGCGCGAGCGAAAGTTGATCGCGGACACACCCAGATCATATTTGTCCAGCAGGCCTCTTAGCTTCTGAGGGTCTTCGAAGTCCGCTGGGTAGCACAGTTCTAGACCATCAGCGCCTGTAACCAGAGACGCTCTTTCCAGCTTCGCCGATAGCGAGCGTTCGGGCTGATAGACCATGTAACGGTTGTGTGCTTTGCCCAGAAAGCCGGAGATGATCGCCAGCTTGTTCATGTCGATGCTCCCTGCAGCTTGGGTCGAGAATTCCGCCGAGGAGCGTAACCGTGCCGTCCCGCCGTGTCAAGATGCACGCACAGACCGCCTGTTGCGCCTCGAAGCTCTTGAAGGCTACCCCGTCATGGGTTGGCGGCGTTGCCGCACAGTCGGGGTCGGCATGCATCAGGTCAGCATGTCCATCATCCTGTTGAGCGTGCCTTGTTCCAGTTCCTTGCGCACCTCGTTGGCGACCCGGCTTGTCCGCACCAGCATCATGTCCCGCGACGACATCGCGTAGGTGATGTTATGGCCCGAGCCGGAGAATCGCAGCAAGTCAGCGGGGTACTGCCTTCCGTGGAAGCCGTCGAAGAAGCCCGCATTGTTGGTGAGCAGATTGGGTACGCCACCGTTGGCCATCACTCTTGCGAGGTAGACCCTGGGAACCACCTGCCTCCCTGCCCAGTTCCCGTCGTTCATCAGCAGCCAACCAAGACGGGCATAGTCGCGAGGGGTCATCTTCAGACATCCAGCCGTCCACCAACAGATGTTCCTTTCCGGGTGCGGCGGGCGGTGCCAGTCGAGACTGGTCACGCCGATCGGGTCCAGCAGCACCTCGACCAGGTATTCGTGGGCGGCCATGCCCGTCACGTGTGGTATGACGAGGCCAATGTGTCCGAAACCTACGCTCGAGTAGCTGTCCATGTTGTGGTCCAGCCCACCGGGCCGATCAAAGCTCTTGTCGCCCGGGTCGAAGGCAAGGGGGCCGGTCGCGTGGGCCCATCTCTCATCGTGGCCGACGGTCCATCTGACGAAATCGCCCCACTCGTCCCGGCCTTCTTCCTGCGTCTGCTCGGGGCAGATGCCGGATGTGTGCCGGACGATCATTTCGAAGGTTATCTCGCTCTTGCGCGGGTCGGAGAGGGGAAAGCCTTCAGGCAGCCATCGCTTGTCGTAGACCCTATCATCCAGGCTGATTTCGTATCGGTCAGCCATGATTCCAAACAGGATGAGTGCGTAGGTCTTGCCGTTGGAGGAGATGTACTGCTGGAAATTCTTGGTCTTGGGCGTGCTGTAGCGCTCCCCGATTATCCAGCCGTCCTTGATGACGATGCAACTCTTGTGGACGGCCATCTCGGGCTGATTGGGCCAGTCGGGCTGATTGGGCCAGTCCTGCATGCTGAAGTCGAGCAGTTCGCCCAGCCCGGCCGGGTCGACGCCCACCGACGCGACGAAGCCCGGATCGGCATTCTCTCTCCACCGGTCAATGCCGGCGGCTGGGAAGAAGCGATTCTGTGTCACCTGATTGTCCTTGGCGATTCCCGCCTCCCGAGGCGGCACGGGCCACAAGGGTCCGTGACTTACTGATCTGGAATTCTCCCGGATCGGCCTGTGCCCACGACCAACGTGGGCCTTTCGGATAGTTATGCAACAGTTCCGGGACGTTCGCAAGCTCCTTCCCGCCTCAGCAAGGGCGCATTTACCTGCCATCGGGCGGCGATACTGCCCGAAACGCCCTTCATCCGGGCGGTTGAGCCAGGTAGCGGGGGGGCACAAATGTCAACGCAAGAAGCCCCATAGTCGTCGCCGTTCCTATCACCGATCCCAGGATATCTCCGAACAGGTCCTTGGGGTTGACAGACCTCGGTGCGACGCTCATGCTTGTGAGCATGGTTGACTCGGCGGCGATCAGTCCAGCGCGGTCTATCTGACGGGAGTACAAAGCGCTGATAGGAGAACCCTATGGGACAACGGACACCGAATATCCTTCTGGTCATGACCGATCAGATGATCCCGATGATGCTCGGGGCCTACGGAAATGCCATCGCCAAGACACCGAATATAGACCGGCTGGGGCGGGAGGGAATTTTGTTTCGCAACGCCTACACTTCATGCCCGATCTGTGCGCCGGCACGCATGTCGTTGCTGACGGGGAAGTACGTCTCCAACATCAACAGTAACGACAACACGTCGATTCTCCCCTCAGATGAGCCCACGCACAACCACTACCTCACGATTGCGGGGTACGATTGCGTCCTTTCCGGGAAGCTCCACGCAGTCGGGCCGGACCAGCTTCACGGGTTTACGAGGAGGCTGACAACCGATATCTATCCCGCCAACTTCAACTGGCTCGCCAGTTGTCGGCCGGAACCGGGCAAATTCGCCGCCGCCCACAAGCGCCCCACCGCTGTCGATTATGTTGCCAAGAGCGCAGGTGTTCGACAATGGAGCATGCAGCTGGACTACGATGAGGAAACGCACTTTCGCGCTCTGGAGTATCTGAGAAACAAGCGCACGGAACCTTCCGGAAGCATGCAGACAGATATCCCCGTTCGCGACGATAGACCGTTTTTCCTTCAGGTCTCTTACACGCATCCACACGAGCCCTTCCACCCTCAGGGTAAGCACTGGGATCTCTATAAAGACGTTGAAATACCCATCCCGCAGTATCCTGAGAATCTCGAAGAAACGTACAGCTCGATGGACAGGGATCTCGCCAAGAAGCACGGCTGCAACGAGGTCGACGTGAAGAACCCGGATAATCTGCGCGCAGTGCACCGGGCATATCTTGCGTGCGTTTCTTATTGTGACGAGAAGGTCGGTGAACTCCTGGAAACGCTCGATCAATGCGGGCTCACCGACGATACGATTGTTATCTTCACCAGCGATCACGGGGACATGCTGGGTCATCGCGGGATGGTTCAAAAGAGGTCCTTCTATGAGTACTCCTCGCGTATTCCGTTGATTTTCCGCTTTCCGAAGGGCTTTCCCACCGGTGCGGCGGGGACGGTCTGCAACGATCTGGTTTCCATAGTGGACATCGTTCCGACAATGCTTGAACTTGTCGGGATCACAGACTATCTACCCGTTGACGGTCGCTCGCTTATTCCGCAGCTTCAAGGGCGGACGGACCCGGACCTGAGAGTCTTCTGCGAGCATCATTCCGAGAGCGTCACGGGAACTTGTTTCATGATTCGCAAGGGCAAGTACAAATACAATTACATCTACCAGCGCGAAAGCCAGTTGTTCGATCTGGAACGTGACCCAGAGGAATGGAACAACTTGTCGGGAAAACCGGAGTACCGCAAGATCGAAGATGAGCTTCAAAAACTGATACTGGAGAAATTCGATCCCGAGAAGATCGATAGGGAGCTTGATGAGAACATCCGGAAAAGAAAGGTAATCAAGAAAGCCCTCGATACCGCCGGTGGTCCCAACTGGGCCTACCAGCCGTTCTTCGACGCCACCCAGCAGTACTCTCGCAAGGGATAGCTCCCCCCAAGAGCTTTCGTGCCACGACATCGGGACGAGAAAGTCAAATCAGTTCGCCAACCCGTCTACCTTGGCAAGCACGGCTGGTCATGCACGTCCCTGGGAAGAGGCGGGGTCCTTGTCGTCCCAGTTGCCATGGAACCGTTCCAAGAGCAGGTCTTTCGGGACGGGACGGCCTTGTTCATCCCGGAAGACCTCGGTCCAATCAGGCCGGGTTGAACAGTCCGTCAGTATCCCGTACGCCCAGGGATTGCGCATGTTCCTGCGGGCCAGCTTTTCGATCCAAAGCCCTTCGTACCGCTCGTCCAGGCGGACCTCGAAGGGCTTGAACTCGAAGACCATGTACCCGGGGGTCGAGGACGGCAGCTTACCGAGCAGCTTGCCCTTGGGGTCCACGGCGTAGGCGCCACCGCTGTAGATGGACATAACGATGGGAACCGCGCTGTCGAGCGCCCGGGTTGGAACGATGTGCATCATGTCGTCGCCGACGGATTGATGGAGGTGGATGTCGGTCCCGAGCAGGGAGTTGCACAGCACCGTTTCGGGAAACCACATATCCGCACAGATGCTCACGCCGTAGCGCACGCCGTCCAGTTCGAACGGACAGAATTCCTCCCCCTGTGACCAGCCCCAGAAGCCCTGTTCGCCGATCGTGGCGTGGACCTTGCGATACTTCCCGACAAACGCCCCGTCCCTGTCGATGGCAAGCGCGGTGTTGTAGATCTTTTGGGCGTCGGCTTCGAGCATATTGCCCAGTAGCGGGGTCCGAATTTCCCGGGCCAGCTCAACGTAAGAGGTGTACCACTTGCCCTCGCCTGGGACGGGCTCGGCGTGATTGTTTATCTCGTCGTCCGGTAGATAAGGCTTACCGGTGATGGCGTACTCGGGGAAGACGATCAGGTCGGGCTTCTTGGCGGCGGCCTGACGAGCCAAGTCCGACAGCACCGCGAAGTTAGCATCCGGGCCCGGGTTCCCGTCACCCCAATGCGACCGGCCGGACTGAACCACTGCAACCGAGACGATCCTTTCAGGATCCCGCTTCGTGCTCATTTACTTGCCGCTCCTTTTCAGTGGTCCCCAGGGGGTGTTAGTCCGCCCCGCCCCGCAGGACCTTCCCGACGCGGGCGAAGCCCGTCTCCCCGCTGGTCAGCACCTCAACGCCGAATTCGCTTCGGCAATCCGGATATGACAGCTTAAAGACCGTCATAGACAACTGTGCCAGAACGACAATATCGATGTGCTCTTGGGTGGTCTTGTCGCGTATAGCGTCGGCGACGATCCGGTTGTGACCTTCGATATCTCCCTTCCCGAGAAGATCAAACGCCTCCTCGACCGTCGCACCTGAGAAGGTCGGGGTCTTCCCGAGGCGCTGTGCGGTCTCTTCCAGAAGGGATTGGGTGCTCTTGACGGTGGGACCGTGCGTGGCGACGATCAGAATCTTCCCCTTGGTCGCGGTCGCCTGCTCCATCATCGCCTCGTCTATCTGAACCACCCCAACTCCGTGCTTGTCCATTGCGTGGCGGACCGAGTCGGCGGCGCGGTTCATCGTCGAGCAGGTTATCAGGATCGCGTCGACCTTGGAGAGCTCTACCAGTTGCTCTGCGTACTGGGCGAAAAGATCGATGTTGATCTGGGGTGGGCAGGGCTCACCCTTGCGATGGGACTCCATGAAATTCAGTTGGACCCCCTCGTTCCCAACGTTGATCAGCTTGACCCCCGGAAGGAACTTCCTTCCGAAAAAGTACGTCCAAAGCGTTATCCACGCCGAACCGTTGACGAGGCCCAGCTTCTTACCTGCAAGCTGAGGATCTTCGCACGGTAGATCGTCCAGCGTCGGGACCCCAACCAGTTTCATGTACGCCCCGAACAGATCGATCGGATTCATTTCACCCGCGCTCACTGGTTCTCCTTCAGTATCCCAACAGCCTTTTCCACTACGTCGTCGGAGGTCATCTTGTACCTGAACAGAAGATCGTTGACGTGCCCCGTGTGGATGAAGTCGTCCGGATCCGTACCTATCGCCCCTACCGGAACCCCGATTCCCCGGGAGGCGAACGCTTCGGCGACCAGGGAGAACAACCCTCCGCTCGTGCAGTGATTCTCCAGCGTCACTATCGCCGGTACGTTCGAGGACATATCGTAAAGCAGATCGCGATCGAACGGTTTGAGCGTGGGGTGGTGGTCGATCCGCGCCTTTATTCCTTTGGTGAGCAGCTTCTCAGCGGCGATTTTCGCGGTCTTGATCATGTACCCCGTGCAGACCAGTCCTATATCCGTTCCATGATCGACCACTGTTACGCCCTTACCCAACTGGAACTGATATCCCTCGAACAACTCGTTGTGCTCGACCTCGCAGCGGACAATTCTGAAATAGAACGGTCCGTCAGTCTCCACCCCGCACCGAAGCGCCTGCGCCATCTCGAGATTGCACCCCGGTTCGACGACGGTCAGATTCGGGATCCTGAGCAGCATCCCGAGTTCCTTATCGCTCTGATGCGTCGCACCGGCCTTACCGGTAAACAGTCCGACGTACGCCCCCAGTACCTTCACGTTCAGATTGCTGTACGCGACCGTAACGTAGAGCTGGTCCATGAAGCGCCGGCAGAACGCGTCGAATGTGCAGGGGAAGGAAATGTAACCTTCCTGGGACAGACCGGCGGCCATTGTGATGAGATTCTGCTCGGCGATACCCGCCTTTACCAGACTACCGGGATGGTAGTGCTCGAAGATGTGCAGCCCCGTAGAGCTGCGAAGGTCTGCATCCAGCGCGATGATATTGTCGAACTCGTTCGCGAGGTCGGCCAAGGCGAAGCCCATCTGGTAGCGCATCTCCTTGGTCTCGCTGCGTTCGGGAATAACGAATTGCGCCATTTCCTTCTCCTACGCCTGCTTCTCGACAATCTTGTCCGGATTGTCGTGAACGGGAGGGACGATCTCGATTGCATGGGCGAGCGATTGGGGGAACTCACCTGGAATTCCCAATCTCTTTCCATCTCGCTGCCACAATTCCTCCAGCCACGCCTTCCCCTGTTCGATGGACCGCGGGGCCGACGTGTGCCAGTTCGGGTTGTGCTGACACTCCCCGATCTTCTTGCCTTTGATGGTGTTGAGGACCACACCGATCGGCCGGCCTCGCCGCTGGTGCCTTATCGTGTTGAACAACTCAATAAGCTCCGAGACGTCATGCCCGTTCGATGTGTCATAGACGTCCATCTTGAAGGCCTGTAGCTTATCGACAAGCGGTTCCACACTCATATCCTGATTGACGAACCCCTTCGCCTTCACCTTGTTGTTATCGATAATGAAGACAAGGTTGTCCAACTTGTAGTGCCCAGCCGCCATGAAGGCCTCCCACACGGAACCTTCGTTGCACTCACCATCCCCCAGCAAAACGTAGATCATGCGGTCGTTGTCTTTGGGACCGTTCCTGCGCACCCCCAACGCACGCCCCACCGCCACACCGGGAATTTGACCGAGAGATCCCCCGCTGACTTCCACCCCGCAAGTCAGCTTGGAATCCGGGTGCGATTCCAGACCTGAATCCCACGAACCGTATCCACGCAGTTCCTGGATCCCAAAGTACCCGAAAAGGGCGAGCACCGCGTAAAGGGAGGGGCAGGCGTGGCATTTCGAGAGGTAGAAGACATCCCGCATGTCCCAGCTCGGATCGCTCGGGTTGAATCGCAGCACGTAGTTGAACAGCACCGCAAGCATCTCCGCCTCCGAGAAGCTTCCCCCCGGATGACCCAGCTGACCGCATGTCATCTCGTACGTCGTGTAGCTTCGGATCAGGTAGGCGAGGGTTTCGGTGCTGCGGAGGAGTTCCTCGTACCGATCGTGAAATGGGAGGCAGTCGGTGAGGCGGGTGGTGTCCTCCCTGAAAGGGCTCCACTGGGCTGAAAAGTCAAATGGGTCGACCTTGCGTGTCATCTGTCAGTATCTCCGCTTCAATTAAGGACCTCAAAGACGCGCAGGAGAGCACCTTCGTCCCCTACGTTTCCCGGGAAGATCACGTAGGGCATTCCGTTGAAAGATGTGCCTCCCGAAAGGGAGACCACCGGAACTCCGGGGAGGATTTGCCCGAGCACCCGCGTCCTGGTCACCTGGAGCCCATCAACGAGAATGTCGTGCGAGGTTATTCCTCCCTTCGCGACCAGGTAAGAAATGGGACAAGACAGTTCTCTTACGAGGGTGGACAAAAAGGTTGAGAGCTTCTGACCGGCCTCGAGGCGCTGGTCCGTCGAAGGAAACTTCAACTCTTGGCGCGATGTGTAAACCACAGGCGTCTTTCCGCTGTGAAGGGCGGACCGAACGGTCCGAAGCGCCCGATCCATCACAGGTTCCCTCGCCTCCAGAATGGTTCGCACGTCGAGTTCTATCGCTTCGGTTTCGGGATGTTCCAGGAGCTTGACCAACTGGGCGGTTGTCTTCTGTACGTGCGATCCAGCGACGAACAGTCCGGGCCCTCCGGACCTCCGGATATCCTTTCCGAGCAAAGGCTTATCGGGTATTCCCGAGAGGCTCTTGACGATGGATGCGGCGCCCTGGAAGGCGAAGCGCTTTCCCGAGGCAGTTGCTGCGAGGACTGATTTTGCGAAACGGTCCAGGTCGTCGTATGATTCGGCGTTGACTACAACCCAGGTGCGGTCGGAGAGTCCGTTAAGGAACTTCTTGAGTCCGCTCGGGTCGGGATCTCTGAGCATCTTGAGCGAAATCGATCGGACGTTCTCAGCCCTTATTCTCCCTTCGCTCTTCTCCTCGATGTATCCGGGCAGATGCGACGTGCTATATCCGAAGACGGAATCGCGGGCGAATTCGGTATCCGCGGCCGGGACGCGCTTGTCACCTTGCATCACGTAGTGAACATCCCCCGCGGTGAGGCGGCCGCCCTCGAAGAACGCCGGGACGAGGAAAACAGCGTCGACCTCACCGTTACCGCATTCTTCCGCTGCCTGGAGGATCGTTTCGATTTCCGTGGGGAAATGAGATCGAAGCGTCGAATCGGAACGGCTCACGAACAGCAGGGTGTATCCGAACTCGCGGTTTACCTTCAGGATGTTCCGCACAACTGATGCTGTGATCTCGCGCGTCCTGCTGGTGGTGTGGGCTCTGGTGTTGGTCAGCACGTAGAAGAATCCGTGGGTATCCTGAAAGGCCTCGCGCAGCGTCGGTTCGTCCCACCGCGTTACGAGATAACACCCATGGATGGTTTGTATCCCGGTAGGATCGTCGTCCAGAACAATGAGTTGGACTGTCTTTGGCATCAATTGCTCTAAAGGCTGAGCACCGACTGGCCGCTGACTACCGCACATCAATGCGAGGTGCGGTCGCTGCTCCGCGGGTCCTCGACTGCGGTCCCGCTGTTGAGCTTCCCGTTGGCGCAATCAAGTTCCATCTGCACCCCGCTTGGATGCCAAATATACCGGAACTTCTTCTTCAGGTTCACCTTGTTGATCATCATGTTGGGCTTGTCGTGGTCCATCGGAAGCTTTGCCTCGACGTACGCGTCCGGTGAGATGAACGCACCCGGGAACCGCATATACCCGGTCGACGAGTTCGACGCCGAGATCCACATGTTGTTGCAGATCGCATGACCCTGCAGGACCGTGTGGTTGATGTCCGGGCGCTTTGCGGGCCCCTTCTTCCCGGCGTAGTTGAAGCTGTGAAACACCACTCGCACGTCCTGCTTGAGAAGCTCCCGGTAAAGCTCCGGAAAGCGGAAGTCAAAGCAGATCAGCGCGCTGCACTTGACCCCGTTGATCTCGAAGGTCGCGAAGTGTGTTCCGGGCGAATAAAACTGCAAGTCGCCGTTCGTGCAGTACCGCTTGTCGTAGCGGCCCACGATCTTCCCTTCAGATGAGATGATGTAGAGGGAGTTATGCGGTTTGTTGGGCGAGGTCAGCCGATGCGCCGAGCCCACGATCACCCAGACCTTGTGCTCCTTCGCCGCCGCCAAAACCAACTCCACCTCCTCCTTCAGCGCCTTCCAATCGTAATCAGCCGAGGCGATCTGCTTTCCGTACCCGCTCAGGGCGCCTTCGTGGAAGTGCACCGCGTCGGCGCCTTTTGCAGCCGCTTCCGCGATGTACTTGCGAATGACCTTACCATTCTCGCGGGGATTGAATGTTTCGGAAAACTGCACCGTCGCGATTTGTAGCTTACGTGGTTTCCACTTCTTCTTGCGAACCTTGGGAGCAGTTGTCGCCTTTTGAGCGACCTTCGCCCCTTGCGCGGGGGCTGCAAAGGCGGACTCTGTGGCGAGGAGGAACAGAGCGGTAACGAGCACTACAAACACTTTCAAATCAAATCGCAACATGAGTGGGCCTTTCCTTTTCTTGCAGGTTCTGGGTCTCCAGATCGTCCGAGTACACTGCGAATGAGCAGGGCCCATTATCCAATGATGCCCCGGTTGAGACAACGATCTTCTCGCCCGCCCACCTGCCTCCCTGCGCCTGCCTACCCCTGCCTCCCTGCGGGTAGCAGGCAGGTGCGGTGAGCAGGCAGGGGTAGCAGGCAGGTGCGGTAAGCAGGCGGCCTCTGCGCACGAGAACGTTCCGCCGCGTGCGAGAACGTACCGAAACGTCCCGCCGCGTACCGCCCGTTGCGAAATCGTACCGCCCGGTACCGAAACGTACGGAAACGGACCGACCCTTATTGACGTACACGCTTTTAAAATCTTGGGTTAGCATTTTAGAGATGCCCGCCATGCGCTTTTGGTTCAGGTGAGAGGTGAGAGGGGAGTCTGATTGACAATTTACAATTGACCATTGACGATTATTTTTTCTCCAATCCGCATTCCGCATTCCTCATTCCGCAATGGGGCGCGTACCGCGCCCCCCACCCTTCCCCCCGGCTACCTGTTTT
>SDBT01005195.1_pt1 | contig 21947 bp, 28 predicted proteins | sample 2277101 | NCBI WGS metagenome assembly SDBT01 (sample SAMN10404973, study PRJNA504765) | marine sediment metagenome | isolation source: marine sediment core GS10_PC15, 103 cmbsf | place: Arctic Ocean: Southern Knipovich Ridge | collected 2010 | reverse complement strand
GTAAATGCTAAGGACTTAGAAAAGCCTATTAGAGTTAGGGATAAAAAGACAGGTAAAATTAGATTGCTTACTAAAAATCCAAAAATAGCTAAAATAGAACCTAAAAAAGCTGTAAAGACTGAAGTTAAAAAGGTAGAACCCAAAGTTGAAGCTAAAAAAGAAACAGAAATTAAGTCCGAAGATGTTACTAAGGCTAAAACCGAAGTTAAACTGCCTGAAAAGAAAGTAGAATCTAAAGTTGAAACTGTAACTACTAATGATACAACTGGAGTAACTATTACTTCGGATGGAATAACAACTACTTTAGATACTGCCGTTATAGGTGTGAAGAAAGTTGAAAAGGCAGAAGCTAAAAAGGATGAAAAATCTTTAGAAATTGAAAAAGCTAAAGAAAAAGAGCAAGTTGTAAAACTAACTAAAAGAGCAAATCCCAAGGATTTAGAAATTATAAAATTAAAGAAGTCTTTGGAAGATGGTAAAAAAGAGTTAGAAGATGCAAAGAAAAAGATTGACAAAGCTGAAAAGAAAGCCAAGTTATATGAATCTAATGCTAAGAAAATTATTACGAGAAAGAAAGAACTTGGCGAAGAATATACAAAAGATTTATCCGATGAAGATATTTTGAATGATGATAAGTATGAAGTTGCTAAACTAAAGAAGCAGTTAGCAGAGAAAGAAACCGAAGAAATAGAAACCGCTTCTGAAAATGTTGGCGATAAATCTGTAGGTAGTAAACATAAAAAGCTACATAAAGAAGTAGATGATGTAGCGTTTGGTAGAAAAAAAGATAAGAAATAAATAAAGATAAATGAAAAGATATTAATTTAAAATATTAGAAAGAGGTTTACAAAAATGGATAATCCTAGATTAGAAATTTCAAAATTGATTGGTGAGCCGATTAATTATCAGCTTCCAGTTCCTGTTGAATTAAGTGCTATAGCTAATCTTGAAGTGATTGACCCTGGCGAAGTGCTGTGGAGATACACAAGTGTAGATACCGATTTGGATACTATTCTTGTTGTGGATACTACTGATGGTAAGTTAGTGCAAGTTAAGAAAAGTCCTTTAGGGACTACTGCTATTGCTTTTCAAGGTTTGAATTCCAAAAAGGAATATGTATTGGTTGATGCAGTTCTTAATAGTACAGATACTAAAGTTCTTGGTAGAAAGAAAGAAGCCATTTCTAGAGGTATGGATAAGAGAGAGTTAAAGCTGGTATTGGATGGTATAGAAGCTAATACTCAGACCCCTAGTAATGCTAATTGTCAGAGTTATGCTATAGTATCTGGAGACGACATTTATGATGCTATTATGGCTATGAAGCATAAAGTTGAAGACTATGGCGATGGCTATGTTCTGCTTGTTGGTTCTTTGGTGAAGGAAGCTATAGATACTTATGATAAAGACAATGCTGCTACTTTTAATTATAATGTTACTTTAAGTGCAAAACTTAGAGAACTTGGTATTGAAGTTGTTAAGATATTTGGTAAAGTAGAAAGCACTGATGGTGGCGGAGAAGAAGTTCTCTTGGACACCAAGCATATGATTTTGTTAGCTAAGAATTCCAGAGTGGCTTCTGGAAAGCCTATTTGGTTTGTAAGACGCAGGATTCCTGCGGATATAGCAAGTCTTATGGGTGCAGATGTTGATGCTGCTCAGAGAGCACTTATGGTAGGGAACGTTCCAGAGATAGTTGACTTTTCTGGAACAAGTTCCAATGTATTGGGATTTTCGGTTATAGGTTACGAATCCGTAATCTTTGCAATTCCGAATCCTAAAGTTATTGTTACTTGTGATGCTACGAGCATTCTGTAAAAGTTAATATAGTAAAAAAGATAAATTCTAGAAGGAGCATTAGATTTTCTAGTGTTCCTTCTAGTCCAAACAGTTGGAGAAAAGATGATTGAAATTAAGCAGAATCTATCAGAAAAAGACAAATTAAAAATCAAAATCTTGCTAGGCGAGATTGTTGACACATATGGCGATTTTTATATCACAAAATCAAATTTGCGTCTTTATATAAAAGAGAATCCAGAAGTATTATATAAATTGTTAAGTAAGGGAGATAAAATATTATTCGATGAGGAAGGCGAAGGTTTGGCAGTTATTATAGGATATGCAGAAAAATCTCCTCGTAAATATTTAAAATTGTTAGCTAAGAATGAGAAAATAGCAGATAAAATAATTAAGAACGTAAATTGGAATGTTTTAGAGGAATTATATTGTAAAATTAAAAAAACGAATCCTATCAAGAATATATTATTAAAAAATAGATGGAAATTTGCAGGAGACCGAGGCAAAGAAGTATTACTCAAAAGAGAGAAAATAGAATCGCCAAAAAAGGAGAATAAATATGCTTTCAAATCTGAGAATTAAGGTTAAAGCACTCGTAGAGGATTTAAGTAAAACTGATTTTGAAGTTTTCTCTTATGAAAATTCTACAATATTTACTTTATCTGAACCTAATATTTCTACAATAACTAAAGTTTTAAAAAACGGGATAAATTTGGGTTCAGGAGATTATTCATATGATTCAACTACTAATAAAATTGAGATAACCGCATCTCTAACCCAGGGGGATTTAATCGAAGTAGATTATATTTTCTCCAAATATTCAGACACGGAATTAAATGAGTATATCAGAGCATCTTTGGTTTGGATTAGTGTAATTAATCGCTATGAAAATGATTTTGAATTAGAAGAAGATGCAAATATAATTGTCCCAACCCCAAATAACAGTGAATTGGATTTAATAGCTCTTGTAGCAGCAATAATAATAAAACCTAATTATAATGAATATAGACTACCTAATTTAACGGTCAGATACCCAAGAACTATGAGTAAAGAAGACAAAATTCAAAGAATAGTTAGCAGGTTTTCAAGCGGAATTGGAATAATTGGCACAATCAATTGGAACTAATATGAGGAGATAAATTATGGAAGTTTGGAAAGATTTACAAATTTTCAGAAAAACCAGCAAAGCATATGAATTAAGATTTACAAAAAATAATTTGCCCCTGCCTATTGACGGGTGGACTATTTATTTTACGTTGAAAGAAAATATGGCTGACACCGATGATAATGCTAAGATTAAAAAAGACATAACTAGTCATATTGATGAAGCCAATGGGAAAACTATCATAGAACTATCGACTGGAGATACCGATTTAACGCCTAAGAGTTATTATTATGATTTGGCGTTTACCGATGATGAAGGCAATTCTGGTATATTGTTTAGGGGTAGGGTTACAATAATCGAACCAGTAACGACGAGGCTATAATGGCAGACGAAATTTTTGAAGTAGAGTTTATAGAACTAGAATTAGTAGATATAGAGTTTGTAGAGCAAGAACTCGTAGAAATTAATTTAACTACTATAGATGTTCTTCCATCTCTTACTTCGGATGGCAATGGTATTGAGTTGCTTGTACTTAATGAAACCCAAGTTAATGTAAGTTCTTTGCCATCTAAGAGATTTAGGACAGCAAATGCTTTTGTAACTGGGAAGTTAATAGTATATCTTAATGGTATGAATATCCATTCTTCAGAAATAATTATACATTCGGACACCGAATTTTCATATCCTTTGGATATTATTTCTACCGATAAGGTAGAATGCACTTATATTAAAAAAGAAATTGCCTAAACAATAAAGTAAGGAAAATCAATGAAAATACAGATAGCAAAATTAATATTTTTAGAGCAATTGGCAATAATGAAAAAATTATTAGACCTTTTATCTTATAAATATGGCAAAAAATCTGATGAGTTTTTATATATGAAGAAAGAGATTATGAATTATATTTACCAAGGGATGAAGAGACTCTTCAAAAAATTAGAAGAGGAAAAAATTATAGCAAAATGTCCGAAACATACTTCGCTTCGCAAAGGATTTAAGGAGTGCGACTGTGGAGGAAGTTCGTATATAAATAGAAAATAAAGATAGCTATCAAAAATATACAAAATCATGATTTTGAACTGAAATGTGAATGTTTAACGTGTCTGTCGGGTTAAAGACAGAAAATATGACTCGTAAAGAGTTTGGAAATTGAAAGTGAATCCTGATACTTGGAAATCAAGTAAAAAGGAGGTAATAATATATGGCTAAATTAAATACAGCTATTCGTGGTGTTCAGATTGATACTAATGTTGCTGGCAACGGTTTGGAATGGGATGGTTCTGATAATTTACAAGCAGATTTGGGTAATGGTTTAGAGTTTACTGGTAGCGATATACAGATTAATTTAGATGGTTCTACATTGGCACTTGGTGCTAGTGGAATAAAGTTGGCTGCTCTGACAGATACTTACATTTTAGTTGGTGATGGTTCTAATGTAGCTACTGGTGTACAGGTTACTGGCGATGTAACTATTTCAAACGCTGGTGTTACTGCTATTGGTTCTGATGTAATCGTTAATGCCGATGTTAAAACAGATGCTGCTATTGCAATGAGTAAGTTAAACTTGGCTATTACTGATAGTGAAGTGGCTGCTGACGCAGCTATAGCTCTTGATAAGATTGTAGATATGGCAACTACTAAGATTATGATTGGTAGCGGTGCTGGTAATGCTGAATACGCTCTTGGCGGAGACGTTACTATGACTAATGCTGGCGTTGTTTCCGTTAGTGATTTGACTATTACTAGCGAAGTTACTGGCGATTTGCTTTACTATAACGGCAGTAACTGGGTTAGATTGGCAGATTCTGCCAGTGCTGGCTATGTTTTGACTTCAGATGCAGCTGGTGGATTATCTTGGACAGATAAGGCTCCTACTGATAATATCGTTGAAACTGATTTTCAGAAAGCTACATATGCTGGTGATGATTCTACTGTTGTCTTTTCTATCGGTGCTGCTGCTGTAGCTAACAGTGTTCAGGTCTATTTGGAAGGCATGTTAGCTGAAGAAGGCAGTGGAAATGATTATGCTCTTTCTGGAACTAATGTTACTTTTGTAACCGCTCCAGAAACTGGGATGATTATCCAGATTCATTCTGTTATAAATAATTAATAGTTAGTTAAGAAATAAGCCTATAAACACGTTAAACGACACCAAAATGTAAGGAGAAATAAATGACTATTAAAGAACGAAAAGCAAGAGCAAAAAAAGCCAAGCGATTTATGAAGAACAATAGAATAAAAGATGACAAACATTTAAGAGATGTTCTTAATAATAAATTAGTATGGGTAACAAATGAACGAGTTAAAGGACTTAAATTAATAGAAGAGACTAGAGTTAAAGTTTTTAAATTAGAGGGCATGATACTGCTTATTAACGACATACTAAATCCAAAAAAAGAAGAGAAATAAATTGTTAAATGCAAAAATTAATTTTAAATGCTTGCTTTGTGGAAATAATTCCGATTTTTATATTATGCCTTTAGATAAGAAAACTTTATCGGGTGATTATATACATTCTTCGGATATATACCGTTTAAGTTGCAAAAAATGTGGGGCGGATTATATTTTATCGTTTAAAATTAAGCTAATGAAAAGGAAATAAATAATATAAAATATTATAAAGGAGTAAAATAACGTGGCGAGGAACACAGCAATCCGTACTAGTCAAATTGAAGAAGGGGCTGTAACAGAGCCTAAACTTGATATATATAACTCTCCTACTGATAATTATGTTCTTTCTTGGAACAGTGCTCAGGGCAAATTTGAATGGGTGGTTAGTGCTGGTGGAGTAACTAATTTACCAGATTTAGGAGATGTAAATTTTGACAGCGGAACTCCTACTGACAATCAAGTATTAACGTATGATTCCGCTTCTGGAAAGTGGAAGGCAGAAAACCCTGCTGGTGGATATGTAGATAAAATAGAAGAAGGAGATTCTTTAATTGAAGTAGTAGATACTGGAACAGGATATATTAAATTTCAAGTAGACAATGCTGAACAATATAGACTGGTAGACGGAAAATGGTATCCTATTACTGATAACGATATAGACATAGGAGATGCCACTCATAGAATAAAGGACTTATATTTAGTCGGAAATCTATCAGACGGAACAAATACAGCTACGATTGCAAATCTTAAAGATGCGGTAGATAAGAAACATTCAGCTAATGCAGATACCGATTTAGACGCTACTTTTGAAGCTACATTCGTTAAAAAAGCTGATAACGTCAACGTTTTGGCGGACATAAGTTCGGCAGGTGCTGACATAGAAGATGCTGTTACTAAGAAACATACTTCTGGCTCTGAATCAATGATAGGTGATGTAGGTGGAACAGTCGGAGCAAATACTATCGGTGCTGATAAAGTTACTAAAACTATGATTAATGCCGATGTAGCTGGTGATGGTTTAGCTCAAGCTGCTGGCGGTGAATTAGATGTTAATGTTGATGATTTTACTTTAAAAATATCTGGAAATGAACTTAAAATAGCAGACAGAATAGAGCAGAATATAATGCTAAATGCTTTTAGAGTGGCAATAAATGGTTCTCTTACCCAGTTTAATATGGTAGATGGGATTGTGGATGAATTTGAAGATGAGAGCGGAATTGACACTGGGGCTTCCACATACGAGGATTATGACAGTGTTAATGACTTGTATAAACCTGAATCAGTCAGTGGATTAGAGTTAGATTATATGGAATACGCCAGTGATGGAGCAGCCCAGGCTGCTTATGTATCTGCCGAAGCTGCTTCCCTAACTAAACTATTGCTTCGTTGTAATGGAAATGATGAATCGCCTGATTTTCCCGATGATTCAATTTCAAACCATAATGTAACCGCTGAAGGAAATGCCCAGGTAGATACAGCACAGAAGAAATTCGGGACTGGCTCTGGGTTGCTTGACGGAACTGGAGACTATTTAACTATACCTGATAGTGATGATTGGCATTTTGGAACTGGTGACTTTACTGTAGATTGCTGGATTAGATTTTCTTCATTAACAGGAACTCAAGGAATTTGGAAACAGGCTGCCGATGCTAATAATCACGTTGGACTTCAGTGGAATGGTGCGGCGTGGGGATTTTATATTATTGATAGTGCAAGTGCTCTTTTTGCTCTTACTGGAAATGATTCAATATCTGTCGATACTTGGTATCATGTGGCAGTAGTAAGAAATGGCGATGTTTGGAGTATTTATAGAGATGGAGTGCTAAAAGCCAGTGCAACAGACTCTGTTGCTTATCCTGATAGGTCAGAAGCATTTCAGATAGGTGCATTGGGTTCGGGATATTATTTCTCTGGTCACATAGACGAATTCAGAGTAAGCAAGGGCATAGCCCGCTGGACTGAGCCTTTCACTCCACCAACTGCTGAATATATACTTGATGAATACTTTCGCCTTCAATGTTATTCAGAATCTACCATAAAACAACAAGGCTCTTATTCCCTGAAAGCGATAGCACAAACCGACTCTCTGAATGACACTTTGACCAAGTCGGGGCTGTCTCTGGATTTGTCTGGAAAGGACGAGCTGAAAGTAGGTGTCTATGCTTCCAGGACTGGGACTAATTTTCAACTGCAAATACACGACAGCGGTGGACAAACTTCCACAAAAGACATAATCATATCGCAGGCGAATAATTGGGAGACAATCACCTGGGACATAAGCGGAATAGATAACGGAGACAAGGACAATATAGACGAAATCATCATAAAAATAATAAATGCAGATGTTATCAACACATTTTATGTGGACAATTTTTATGTTCCGTTAGAATCGTATAATATGACTCTTATTTCTCAATCCACGGCAGCAGAAGCTCAAGCAAACACTGCAAGAATTGTATTGTTTGAGGAGGACGTGGATTCTATTACTGAAAACACTGATTTGAAGGCATATGTGTCGAGAGACGGAGGAACTACCTGGACTCAGGCAACTTTGTCAGACGAAGGAGATTACGAAACTGGCAAGAGGATATTGACAGGAATAGCAGACATATCTGGGCAACCAGCAGGAACTTCCATGAAGTGGAAAATAGAGACTTTGAATATTAAAAGTTTAAAATTACACGGAATAGGAGAACTTTGGGATTAAGAGGAGTATAAAATGGTAAAAAGATTAACTACAAAAAAACAAAGAGAAGAAATTAAAAAATCAAAAAAGATAGATAAACTCATTGAAATTTTAATTGAAAAGGGTATTATTACAAAAGAAGATTTAAAATAATGGAAAATTTATTTAAAGAACATGCAAAAAATATTAAAGTATATATCGCCAGGGAAACTATTATAGACCCCTACGAGAAAAATGTAGAGCTTACCAATTTGAACCCATTGCCCCTGAAGGCGATAGTAACAGACTTGACTACTTCCCAGGCTACATGGAAAATGCCTGGAATAGAAGTAAGTAAAGCAAAAGAACTAATAATAGAAAAAAAATATAGAAGTCTGATTGAGAAAAGTCAGAAGATAACTATACAGAGAGATACTGCGGATTATTACGGTTGGAAAGACAATGCTGGTAAAAACATGCAGATAAGAGAAGAAGGAGATTATATCCGTCTTTATATTTATTCAAAATAAGAAATAGGAATATTAAAATGGCAATGATTAGAGTTTCATTCAAAACAGACAAAGGTTATGACCAAATCTTAAAAGAAATTAAAGCAAAAGAACGAAAAATAATAAATGCAGTTATGAACATGGGAATAGCTACTAAAGACAAGATGAAAAATACAGTTATAGAAAATATTAAGAGACCTGGTAGCACTGGAAAGTTAGTTGGTGCTATTACCTATGAAGATATATCCGCAGGAGATTATATAGGATGGGGAGTGGGCAATATTGACATATTGAATAAAGAAGCTCCTTATTGGAAAATTCAGAATTTTGGTTCATCTCATATAGTAGGGAAGGATTTTTATGGTTTCTTTCAACCAGGCGAGGAACATCCAGATGTTGGACATTTTAGAGAGGGCAGGTTTTATGAACAGGGGGATTTTGGATGGAAAATGACTCCAAAAAATCCAATTCCGCCTATGAATTATATCTCAAAAACTGTTCATTTTTTAGAGGGTCAATTTATTAAAATTAGAGGAATTTTGGAGAAATAATATGGCAACACAATATAGAACATCCAGAAATTTGGAGGCAAGTATAATCGATTTTATTAAAGATAAATTAAATGCTGGAGGCTGGTCTAATATTAATGTAGAAAAAACATTTGCTCGTGTATATGAACAAGACCCTCCAAGTATTTGTATTAGACTTTCTGATACTATTTGGGCTACAGCAGAAGTCGGTTCTAATTCTCAAACTCGTAATCCTTTAATATTGATTGATTTATTTTGCCCAAATGATGGTATTAGATTAGATTTAAAAGACTTTCTTATTTCTGAATTAAAATCAGGATTGCCTTATTATGAATATACAATTCTTGCTGGAGTAGTTCAATCAAAGAATCAGAATGGAAGAATTAAAGTTACAAGTATAAGCGATACTCCAATAGATTTAGGAGTGAATAAATCTGCACTTGATGTACGAGACCGCTATCGTCATTTGATTTCACTATCGGTTAGTTTAGGACAGGTAGAATAAAATGAGATATAAATTTAAAAAACAAAAATTAAATCCTAAATATATAGATGGTAGAACTTTAAAGAAACATTACTGTACAGATTGTGAAAAAAAGTTAAGTAATTATAGAGCTATAAGATATAGTTCCTGCGAAAATAAGAGAAGATTTAAAGGAAAAACTTATGAAGAATTATATGGAAAAGAGAAAGCACAAAAATTAAAAGAATTACGAAGAAAATCTCAAATAAACAGACCTAAATCTATAGAACAAAGAATTAGGCAAAGTAAAATTATGAAAGGAAAGCCAGGACATTTTATTCATCATACTAAAGAAAGTAAAAGAAAATTAAGTCTGTCTCATGGAGGGACTGGTATTCCTTACGAATTTTCAGAATATGGTACAGAATTTGATAATGCTTTAAAAGAACAGGTAAGATTCAGAGACCATTATAAATGTCAAGTCTGCGGTTGTTCCCAGTTAGAGAATGGGAGGCAATTAGACTGTCATCACATTGATTATGATAAGGAAAATAATAAATTAATTAATTTAATAGCTTTATGTGTGAGATGCCATATGAAAACTAATGGAAATAGAGAATATTGGCAGAATTTATTTGAAAATAGAATAAAGGAGAAAATAGAATGATAATAGATTGGAAAGCAGTTTTAATTGGAACAAATATCTTAACAATCTTAGTAAATATAGTAATTTTTGCAACTATCAAGTTTAATGACCTTAGACATTTAGGCAAAGATGTAGCTGAGATAAAAGAAGATAATAAGAAAATAATAAAATATTATCATAAACTTGATAAGAAAATTGCAAGGCGTGAAGCTTTATGTGGGGAACGCCATCCAAAAAAATAAAGATAAATAGATAAGAAGTAGATAATTCTCTAAAGGAGAGAGAAGAATCCAAAAATAAAATTTCTCATAGGAGGAGAAAAAAATGCAACATTCAAGTGATTATAAACCGAAAGTTTTCCCATATTTGGGAGATGTGTCACCTGCTGAAATAGACAGGGCACAGGCTATAGACCCTAGAGGAAATTTAAATAGGGAAGAAATTGAAGAAATTGGTAGAGATGGAAAAGTTGGTTCTGTTAAGAAAGCCTCTTCAGTGACTTATCGCATGACTCAGTTAGAATACGGTTCAGTCGAGCTTTGGCAGAAATTAGTTAATAGTGCTACTTTAGGTGCAATTGGAGAAACAGAAATTGCTTTAAAAGATTTCAAAACTCCAACTTTTGATATTTGTGCTTATATGACAGGCGATGACGAAGTTTTTAAGGGAACAGTTCATTACCCTAAATTAAGAACATCTGGTTTTTCTATTGGTATCGGAGACCCTGATGCAACAGTTGAGAGAACGTTTGATTTTGTAGGTGAAAAAGCTATTACTTGGCAAGGAGATAATAAATATTTTATCTACTTGAGAAAAGCTTGTGGCAGTGGAGAAACTGGAGATGTAGATATAGTTATAGGAAGCGGAGATTTTACTGACTATCCTGACCCAGTTAAAGACCCTGACGAAAATGCAGGCGATGACTCTGATTATTTCGTTAGAATTCTCAGAGTTAGAGGAACTGCTACTACGGAGTTAGAATTGACAGATGATTATACTTATGTTAGTGGAACAACCACAATAACTGTTAAAGATTCTGAAGTAGGAGATGTAATTAAAGTTTATTATACTGCATCAAGTTATATTTCTGGAGCAGAACCTTTCGTTCTGAATGATAGCGACCCAGCAGCATTGGCAGCTGATACTGTTTCTATCTATCTCGGAGTTGGAAATTATGTTTATAGATTACAGAGCATCACCTTAGATGTTACTTTTGATAGAGAAGATATAAAAGAAGTAGGAAATAGTGAAGTCGTTGCTCGTGGTGTTAGGGATAAAACAGTTACAGTTACTTTAGGAAGAATTTTGGAAAAACGTACTATTGAAGAAATTCTTCGTGGTAAAAGTACTGATTATGGTAAACTTGATATAGATAAATTTGGCGATGATTTAACCTTAGTCGTTAAAATTTATGAAGATAATACCAAATCTGCTTTCAAACTCGGACTAAAAGCAACTGGTTTGTCTGCGACGGAAGTTCGTGCAGGAGTAGGAATAAATGCTTATGTCACGGAAGATAATTCGTTAGAAGGCGAAGCGTTGATTATTACAGCCGATGAAAGTAAGCTTTAAGTTAAACTAAAAATAAGTAAGAAATTTTAAATAAATCGGGGAGAGTTATTAATTTAACTCTCCTCAGTATGGAGCGTAAGAAAATGGGTAAAGAAAAGGATTTAGAAAAAATTCATGAGTTTATAGACAAATTTGGAAGAACTTTAGTTGGAGTTTTACTTAAAAGATTAGAGGTTCTTGATAAAGAGGAAACTTTATCTCCTGAACAAGTAAAAAGCCTTTATAAATCTTTAACAAAAGAAAATGTTTATGAACAAATAAGAAATTTAAAAGCATTACTAGAAGTCTATTTTAATATCGGAACTATAAAATTTAACCGCAGAGATAAATAATCTCTGCATTTTTTATTGCCAAAAGGAGGCACAGAAATGAGTAAGGAAAAAGGTAAGGTAGTAGTAAAAACAAAGAAAAAGTCTGAAGCAGTAAAGCGTTTGACCAGACAGTTAAAAGAACTCGAAGGGTTAGAGGAGATGGAAAGTTTAATTAAAAATAATGTTATTGATTTTCAATTTGAAAAAGTGAATTATCGATTAAGAAGACCAACTCCACAAGAAAAAAGAGAAGTAAGTAAGAAAAGAACTAAAAAATATACAGATTTACTTAGAGAAGACGAATATATGTTAAGAGAACAGTTAATAGAACTGTATGAAAAGAAAGGAATAAGTATTAGAAAACTGGAACTAGAGATTATAGAACTGCAAAAACAGCATGAAAGTTTGTTATTAAAGCTTGCTCAATGTAAAATCGAAGCAGATATTAAAAAATTAAAAGAAGAGATTATAGATGTTAGAGAACAAACTTCTGATATTTTTGTCAAGAAATCAGGATTATTGCAATATAGTCTTGAAGAAGCTTTATTAGAGTTTGTTAATACTTATTTTGCTTATTTAGTTCTGGAAAAGAAGAAAAAAAATAATTGGGTTAGAGTTTTTAAAACTTATGAAGAACTTATGGATTGTGAGAATAATGAACTATTAACAAGAGTTTATTATTTCTTGAGTATACTAATTTCTCAGGAAGAAATAATATAGAGGTTAATAATGAAAGAATTTCAAGAATCCCCACTTCGGAAATTGGCAAGAAATAATTATTATCAGAATCTTTATTCAATGGCTAAAGAACTAGGAAACATTAAATTTTTTGATAATGAAAAAGATTTTACTGAAATTCAAATAAGTTTTCTTAGTTGGATGAATGTTTATAATTCTCTTTTTATTGATTTGGGTTCTGGAGAAGAAAATATATCCGAAGAAATTATAAAAGACTCTATTAGAGTAGATGCTTATCTCCTTTGGAGAAGACATAAGAGAGAAAATTCAGGGGATAAACATAAAAACAAAGAAATAAAAGATAATATTTCAGGAATACCAAGTATTAGATTTAAAAGGAAGAGATAAAAATGCCAACAACTAGACATCGACATATTATAGAAACTATATATGGTAGAGCAGGAATGAAGAAATTCCAAAACGATATGAGAATTGCTCAATCTGTATCTAAAAAATTCGGAGTTAATATATCTAAAGATATGACATATGCAGGAACACAAGTATCTAAAACTTTTGATAAAGCGGGAAATATAGTAACTAAAAAAACTTTAGCTATGGATAAGGGAGCAAAAAGACTTAAAATATCTTGGAGAGAGACTGCTGGGGCAGCCCAAGCCTTAGGAGTTGCAACAGCAAAAGCAACTGGGGGCATGTCACGAATGAGCAGTATTCTTGGCAAAGCAGCTAAAAGGGCATTAATTGTAGCTCCTATGTGGTTACTAATTAGAAGTGCTATGATGTTAATGATAAGAACTGTTCGAGATGCGATAAAAGCTTATATTGATTTAGATGATGCTTTGGCTAGAATTAGAACAGTAATGCACGGAACTAAAGAAGCTATAGAGAGAGAAATGATAGCTATTAAAAGTCAAATTATAGAAACCTCTGCGGATTCCAGAATAGCAATGAAAGATTTAGCAGAAGGTTTTTACTTTTTGAAAACAGCAAATTTAAGTGCAACAGAAGCAATGGCTGCATTTAAACCTACTGCTGATTTGGCAGCAGGAACAATGAATAGTATGGGACAATCAGCGAGAGCAGTAGCTGGTATATATAATACAATGGGAAAATATTTGGGAGAAAATTTAACGGTTCATCAAAAATTCCAAAAGATTGCCGATGTTTTAGCATATACTTATTCTACTCAAGACGTTCAATTAAGTGAATTAATTCAATCTTATACCAAATTAGCTCCATATATAAGTGGATTATCTGATAATTTTACAGAATTAACAGTGATGCTTGGTTTTTTAAATACTAGATTATTAAGAGGAGGAAGAACTGGTCGTTTGACTGGTAGGGCTATATTACAATTGACTAAAAATGCAAAAAAATTATCTGGTGTATTAGGAATTACTTTTGACCCAGATAAACCTATATCTTTTCTAGATACAATTGGAAAAATTAGAGATATGATGGGGAAGGTTGGTAAAATCACAGCAGAACAAGGACAAATTATTCAAGAAGTCTTTGCTACTAGAGCTGGGGTTGTTGTTAGGCTATTAATCGAACATTTTGATGATTTGAGTGAACAGATTAAAGATGCTATTGAAAATGCCGATGGATTTGCGGAAAAGATGAAAGCTATAAGAATGGGAACTATAGCTGGGCAGATGGCAAGAACAAAAAATGTACTTGCGATTTTAGCGGAAGAATATTTAACTGCTGCTACTGGAGCAAAAAATATGGCAGATAGTATTAGTTATTTAAATGATAAATTAATAGAAACTCGTTCAATAGGTAGTACATTGGGTAGATGGACTTTTCAAGATTTAGGAAAAGGAATTAGAATAGCTACTTATTGGGCTTTGGCAGCAGCAGAGGCAAATGAAGAACTTTTAAAAGGTCAAATAAAATACGGAGAAGCGTATGATAGACAGACGCAACTTTTTGGTGAAATGTATAGTAGGGAGGGTGAACAAGAAAGAATATCAAAAAAACAAAGAGACGAATATCTAAAAAGAGAAAAAAATATTAATAAAATTATAGAAAAACAATTAGTATTAAAAAATAGAATATCCGTTATTTTGGAAAAAAAAGATACTTCAACAAAAGAAAAAGTAGAAGAAATAAAACTAATTGAAAAATCCATAATGTTATTAGAAAAGAAAAAATTACCGTTTTTATCAGCAGAAGCCCAATTAGCTTACAAAAATAGACAAAACAAAGAAGGAACGAATGACTTGGAAGAAGATTTATTGAATAAAGAAAATATAAGACTAGAAAACGACAAAGCTCGTCTTGCAACAATGAAGCTTTTGGGAGCGTCTACTTTAGACCTCGCTAAAGCAAAATTAGAAATGTATGAAATAGGAGAGAAAGGATATGAAAAAGAATTTGAAATATTAAAATTTGAAAACAAAATATATCAAGAACAAGTAAAGTATAGAGAACTATTATCAGGCAAACTTTTGAAAACAGGAAATTCTCTATTAAAAATAATGGGAGCTTCTGAATTACAGATACTAGATGTTCAAGAAAGACAATTAAGAACAAAACAAAAACAATTTAGTTCTTTCACCCTTCAAAATCGTTTATTAGATATTCAACTACAAAAAGAGATAGCTTTACAGAATCAAATAAAAAAGAGAGAAAAACTATATCTTAACGTAATAGAAAAATTTCTAAAAGCTACGAATGAAGAAAAAAAGGCTATGGAAGAAGTTATTACTACATTAATACCTTTAGAGGGAAAAAGAATTGAACATGCTTTTCCAGATTTAAGTAAATCAGCAAAAGAAATAGTTTTTTCCATGAAAAGTATATTTACTCCAGAACAATGGAAAGGAGTACTAAATGGACTTATTTCAGAATTAGGGCGTGGTAGTCAAGAAGCAATAAAAGGAATAAGTCGAGCTATAGAGAAACAACCATTAGAAGAACTTGATATAAAACTAATGAGAACTAATGAATTACATATAGATAGGTTAAGATTAGGAACTGAGGCTGAACAAGTTATTAGTAAAATTTTGGGTAAACTACCACCAATATCTACTCAGTCTTTTGAAAAAAAGAAGGAAATACCTGCTTGGTCTCCTTGGTCTCTTCCTGGGGAAAGAGTTCCTACTAATAAAGCAATTTTAAAACCATCACCCCAAGAAATTGCTATTAAACCTACATTTGGAGATGTAAATATCGAAATACAATTACCTAAAGATAAACTGCTTCAAATACCTAATATCATTGGTCGTAAATTAATAGAAGAGTTAGAAAAAGACCCAACATTACTAACAAGAATCAGTGAAGTACTTAGACCTGGTATTTAATAAGGAGAATAAACATGGCAGATTACGAAGTAAAAATAACTTTTAACGATGGTTCTGGAGATTATATATTGCCTTATGTTCAATCAGAAACAGGCAGTAATGCAGCCGATGAAAAGTCAGTTATAATAGAAGGAACAAGAGGAGACGGTTCTATTTATATCCCTGGAGGTAAAAAGTCAAAAAGAATAGTAATTAAGGGAGTAATTTTAGGAGATTATAAAGAAATAACAGATTTGATGAATGATATGAAAACCAAAATAACTACAGATACAGCAACATTAATAATGAAACATAAAGAAGGCGTGAGTTGGGTCAATGATTGGAGTTATGTAGTTAGAAGAATTGGAGAAATTCAATTTCCAGAAACATTCAGGACAGATAAACAAGAATATCAGATAAATTGTATTATAATTGCATATTAATAGAGGATTAAATGAAAGTAAAAGTATTAATAAATTCTACAAATAAAGAATTTGCGACTTTTAACTGTCCAAAATGTAATTTATATGGAACAATAGATAAAGACCAATATGAAGGAAAAATTTCTATTCAATGTCCTAATTGCGATTTTCATAAAACTATCAATTTTAGGCAAAATAAATAGGAGGTAACAGTGGAAACGAAAAATAGTATTTCTAAATATAGTTATAGTATAGAATATTATGAAATCAATGGAGTAGATATTGAATGGAATAATTTTATTTTAAGGGAAATGTTTGGTGAGTGATTTGAATAACAAAAATAAGGAGGTGAAAAAGAATGTCAACAGAATTAACAGTTTTATGTAATAAAGTGGATGCTGATGTTAATTATGAAACTACACCTGCAAATTATGTACTTATGGATTTAGTAGAGGATTATCTTATTTGGACTGCTGGAGGAGCAGGCGTGGCTGATGGTGAAGATGAGCCTACTGCCTCTGAATTAAATGCAGCTGCTACCTTGATAGACCCATCCAATCCAGTAACTGTATCAAAATGCTTAGTATTTGATAAGGATGACGGATTGGGAACTTTAAGGGACGTTAAAGGGCTGGCTGAAAATAAAAGATATGTATTCGGGTTTAGTTTTGATGGAGCTACCGCTTCAGAGCCTCAGTTAGAAGCCTGGGACGATGCTAATCATGATAGTACTGATAAGCATGTTTTAGGTGCTGGAACTCCAGCTGATTCTATGGTTAAAGCGGTTTGTACTACAAATTCTTTACCTGGAGAAAGTTGGGCTGGTGTATCATTAGCTGGTTCTGGTGTAAGTTATGTAGTAAAACTAAACGATGGAAATGGTGCATTAAGTACTCTTGGGTCAGGTGAAACAAGCCAGGAACTTTATGCTAATCTTAAAATAGTTATCCCTACAGGATATGCCAACCCTGCGGTGGAACAGTTCAAATTGACTGTGAGATTTACATGGTCATAAGTTGTTTGTTTATAGTAACTTACAATAATTAGCCTGATATAAAAATCATGGGTTAATTGTTCTTTTAAGGAAAATTATTATGAAACGAAATCATAGCAAAAAAACAAGACAAAAAATGAGCAAAGCTCATAAAGGAAAACCGAGTGCGTTTAAAGGTTGTAAACATACAGAAAAAGCCAAAAGAAGAATTAGTGAAAAATTAAAAGGACATAAGGGAGTAAAAAACCAATCTAAAATAGTAGAACATCATATTTATTTGAAAGAAAATAGTAATGATATTATTAAATTAGATAGAAAACTTCATGGGAAATTACATTGGGAAATTTATAATTATTTATATCAAACTCAAGGAAAAAAAGGAATTGATAAATATATAAAATGGTTTAAAAATAAATATAAAATTATAGCAAAGTAAGGTAAGGGAGGAAATATGAAAACAGTTTTTACAGTGATTTTTGAAGACGAAAGTCATTTTCAAGGCGGGGTAGACTATTACAATACCAAGTGGCTGGAAATACCCAACAAAAAAATAAAAAGAATTTTTTACGGTCTGCCAGATGAAAACATGCTGTGCTTGCATGATTACGAAAAGTATTTTCACATGATAGAGGCAACTCAAGACTTGACAGGAAAAAATAAAAGACAAACTAAAATAGAATATGCTTATATAATGGGAAAAAGAGGAAATAAAGTAGATAGTTATAGAATTACTCTTTTTGAGACAAAAGATAGTAGATATAAAATAGGAGATATTGTAAAAAGACAGTTTGATATTAATAATAAATTTATTAAGGGATTAAATCCTAATAATTGGCGGTAAGGAGATAATAAAGTAAATGGCTGCAATATTAGACCAACAACAAACAATTAAATCATATCAAATACCTTACGCTATTTATAGCAATACATATAATGCTCAAACTTTTCAAGCTGGTTTATCAGGACAACTAACTAGTATTAAACTATGGATAGAGGTAGGAGCAGGAACTCCACAAAATATAATAGCAGAAATTCAAGGAGTGGATGGAAGTGTAAAACCTGATGGAAATGTCCTCGCTTCTGAAGAAATTACACCTGGTGAGGTTGGAGCACCTGGTTCAAGCGGTATTGAAGTACCAATAACGTTTTCTTCTCCTGCCACCTTAGTATCAGGAACAAGTTATTCTATCGTTCTTCGTCAGAAGAATGATGGGAATGGTATTAATTATTATTATATATATGGAAGTAATTCCAATCCGTATGCTAATGGAAGATATGAGTATAGTACTGATGGTGGTAATAATTGGGGTTATTCGCCTTATCCCAATGCAGATTTTTACTTTAAAACTTATGTAGAAGTTGGAGATGTAGAGACATTAAAAGATATTAATAATGACTTTAGGATGGCTGGAAACGAATCAATCATAGATATACAAAATGACTTTAGAATGGGCGGGGCTGAACTTATAGACATAGAAAACGATTTTAGAATGGCTGGGAATTATACAGTAGATGATATACAAAATGACTTTCGTAGTAGAATATATGCCATTTCTGATATAAATAATAAAATTAATACATCACAAGAGTTTATTTATGATATTACTAACGATTTCCGTTTCCAAAAAGAAAGTTATGTAAACGATATAGAAAATGATTTCCGTTCCCGCATCGAAACAAAATACGATGTAGAAAATGATATTAGAATTCATAAAAAAGAAATAGATAATATTACCAATGACTTTAGAATGATTACCTCCGAACAAATACCAGGATATGCAGGGGTAGAATCTGCGGGTAAAGGGGCTTTTATTGTTAAAATAAACGGAGAAGATAAAACAAGTATATTAGATTTAGACAGTTTAAATTGGAGAGAAGAATTAAATTCTTCTTTTACAGCTTCTTTCGTATTGGCTGTTCCTTATGATAGTGTTTCCTGTCCATCAGAAAATCAGACAGTTGAAATTTTATTTAATAATATTAGAAAGTTTTATGGTTATATAACTGATATTAATAAGGTTTCCAATCCAGAGGGAATAGTAATCACTGCGAAAAATGAGTATTGGAACTTAAATAAGACAGAAGTGGATTTCAAAGTTGGAAGAGAAGTACCTGGAGACGACAGTACTTATTATAATACTATAAATTCAGCATTATCAGATTTAGGATTCGATGCCGATATAGGAAACTTTATCCCTTCTATTATGTCTAATGTAGGTTCAAAAGCGGATGTTATTTCACAGTTAATTCAAGAAAGTGGTAATTTTGGGTGGTTTATTAAACCAAATGGAACAAAAAAATTGTGGACAGCAAATGAGGGAGATATTATAACTTTAGAAAAACAAGAAATAGGAAAAAATTTAGGATTATATCAAGTAATTAATCATAATATAAGAGAAGATTCATCTGGAATTATAAATAAACTTAAAGTTATAATGGGAGAAGATACAAAGCCAGGATTTAATAATGAATTTAGATTCGCTTATGTTTGGGATTGGTATTATACATATGACCAAAATTATATGCACGCTACACGAGGAGCAGGACTCCATGATACTACAGTTTCATTCGTAACCGCAGAAGGTGTAAAAAAGTCAACAGATATACCAGGATATGCACCTTTTTCTTTATCTCAAAGATGGCACTATACAAATATCCAATGGGAAGATAGAAGTGATGAAAATGCCCAAGAATCTTATGAAGCAGATATAGGAGAAAGTTGGAGAATTACTGTTCCACCAGGAATGCTACCAGGTTATCCTTTGGAATATAAATATCAAGAAGACCCAAAACTTAATTGGGAAACTGGCTATCTTTCTGATAATACAGAAGTTAAAGCTAGAATAAGAAGAAGTTATAATTATGGAGGTATTTATCCAGAATGTAGAAGAGAAAGAGATTTTTATGTTAGTATGGGTGATTATCCAGAAATGATTACAAAAGATTTAGTTTTACCAAGTCTAAATGTTCAATATGGAACTAATTATATAGTTTGGGAAGGTCATAATTATTCTTCTCAAAAAAATCTTGTTATCAATCTTCCATCTTGGGATACTACAACTAAAGAATGGACGTATATCGATTGTGAATACACTACAAATGAAATTTGGGGTGAAGTAACAGAAAAAATGTATGTTAAAATTCCTTCTTGGAGTGATATTGACTATGCAGAAGATTATGCTAATTGGCAAGTAAGTAAAACTTGTGATATAAAAAGAAAAGGAACAATAACAATAACTATGGATTGTGCTGATTTTTATAATTTAGATTTATCTAAAAAAATTAAAATACTAGGAATTCTTGATGAACCATTGAATATAATTTCAATAGATTATGATGTCTCAAATTATCTAGTGACTATTAATGTAGAATCGATGAGATATTATAAACGAACTGTAAATATTCCTGTTCATGAGAAACAAGTTGAAACCTTAGTATAATAAAGGAGAATCAAATGGGACTTTTACTTACTCTAAAAGCAAAAATCGAAGAATTAGAAAATAAAGTTAAAATTTTAGAAAGCAAATTAAATAAAGTAAGAATGAATGTAGATGTAATAAAAACCGAACCTAAAAAATTACCTGATAAAAGACTATTTGTAACAAGACAGCCTTATGGGGTAGATGCAAAAGGGAAAGAACCAGGAATTACAGATATAGATATAGAAGGAACAGATTTAGTACAATACGAAATAGATGAATACGGAAATAAAACAATTAAAAAAGACTCTAATGGAAATGAAATGAAATCTGTTTTAAAACATGAAGATAATTTAAATAAGATAAATGTAGTATGGGATAAAGATGCCCAATGCTGGAGATTTTATGCTGTTTATGCTGAAGACACTGAGGAATAAAAATGCCTGAAGAAAAAAAATTATGTCCAATTTGTTATAGCGAAATTCAAACTGAATCAGGAGAAGGAACACAAGTTTGGGAAGATGACCCAATAAAGACAGAAAAGGGGCTAGCTGGAGAGGATTATAAAGGATTAACAATTCTTTGTTATACACATATTAAGGAATTACAAGATGCAAGAAAACAGCAAGAAATTGATTTTAATATTCCAGAAAATGAAAGAACTGAATTTTCAGAAATAATGCCTAACGTAATTCAATGGTCTAATAAACATATAAATGAATTGAGAGAATCTACCGAAAAACTTTTAGAAGTAACTGGACAATCAAAAGAAGATTATTTTAATTATGATGCTGAAGAAAATTATATAGGAACTTATAAATACGGAACAAAAATAGCAGATAAGGCAGAATGGACAGATATAGATAGGAATATCGAAGGAAAAGAAGGACTACCTTATCTGCCTGAAAAAACAGAAGATAACCAAAATATTATAAGAATTAAAGCTATACATATTGAAGATTTAAGACATCCTATAGAATTATCACCTCTAATAATTGGACAAATAGACAGTATAGGTCAATATTATTTTATTGACAGAACCCCAAGTCTGGACAATTTTCTAAGCCCTACATATCAAATTCCAATGCAACAAATAACAGATTGTCCTGATTACTATTATAAAGTAAACGGTTTAACTTATAG
>SDBT01005194.1_pt1 | contig 21950 bp, 46 predicted proteins | sample 2277101 | NCBI WGS metagenome assembly SDBT01 (sample SAMN10404973, study PRJNA504765) | marine sediment metagenome | isolation source: marine sediment core GS10_PC15, 103 cmbsf | place: Arctic Ocean: Southern Knipovich Ridge | collected 2010 | reverse complement strand
GCCTGCAACTTACCAGTCGGATAACCTCGGCCACAAGTGCAACACACGCCATGTGTAATCGTGCCAGTAGCTTCAAGGCAATCCCGCATCCGAATGTATCGGGAAAATATGGGCCAAAGTTTCGCCCTCATCCCAGTAAGTGTGGGTTCTTTGACCGATTTACGTTTGGCTTTTTTAGTTTTTGTTACGCTCATCAAACTGTTTCTTCCAATAATCTCTTTCTCTGCGTGTCGCTTCAAGGTCGAATCTATTATACAACGTAGTTAATCGCATATCCTCGATAGCCTGTTTGAGAACTTCAATAGTCCCACGCAACTTTTTAAAGTCCGCAAGAGTTGGGGTCTTGGATGGCCCATTCTGACTGCTCTGGTTCCCATTCTTGTCCATCCCAGTTTTCGCCTTCATCTTTCCAGCCTTCAAGTAATTCGATAAAATCCACTGAAGAAACCGCATAGTTAATTCCTATCCCGTGCCCATAACCACCGACAAGTATGCCGATTACTTCTCCCTGCATGTTTAACACCGGGCCACCACTGTTGCCAGGATTGCCGTCTGCGTCTACCATTATCAAAGGGGTATCGCAAAAGAATCTACTAATCACTCCAATCTTTGATATGATACCGGCTGTAACATAATTTTCCAGCCCTATGTCAAACGGTGAGCCGATAACAAGAATCGGCTGACTTACATAAATATCGGCAGTGGTTTCCAAAGCGTAAAGATTCTTGCGAGATACTGATAATACCGCACAGTCAGATTTTTCACTCATCCTGATACCTTTAACTTTACGTTTAGCTCCATCCAAGAATATAACTGCATACTCTCCTGGTCTATCTACGACATGCCTGGCTGTAATTATCAGTCCCGATTCATCAATTATGAATCCTGACCCAGTGTGATAACCATCAATTTCTATTCGTACTACTGATTTCATAACAACATCAAGTCGGAGAATTTCAGCCGGAGGGTTTACAATTACTTGGACTGGAGGCTGTGCAGGATGCTGCATCCCTACGTGCAATGACATAAGTAAAATCAAACATAAAAATAGCAAACACGCCCTATTCTTCATTCTAATTGTCCATCTTCGTTATATACCCTACTGCTGAATTCGTAAGACCCTGATAATAGAGAGTGGTGTAAGCAAGCGGCATCCTAAAAACCAACCGGCCATTTCTGGGCACATGAAAAAGGATATTCGCAGCCGTAGCAACTGTTGCAACGCCCATTATAAATCCACCAACCTCTGTTGCTGAAATCTGATACATGGCCCCAGCTACTAAAGTTTGTGTGTGGTCTGCTCCAATTGTACCATCGGTAATCTTAATACCGGAAGCAAGTATCGGTACACCACAATTAACGCCGGGCGGCACTCTATTGCCTTTGTTATCTGAAGAGTATACTTCATTATTCATACTGAACCTTTCAATTAGTCTTCTTCAAATTCTGGTTTATAAATTGCTGTATTCCCAAGCACTCTTAAATTCTTGACACAGCCTAAATCAGTAATATACACTTTCATTATCTTCAGTCCAAATCCAGCAGCTTCCTCACGTACCCCAGTAAGTATAGCTTCTCGTAAATCGGAGATTTTCAAATCGGTCAAATTATGCCTGCCCATAAATTCTGCAATGACTCCAAGGGCTAAAACTTGCAGGCTCCGGTCATAGTCCTGAACATCAAGGATAGCTTTCTTAGCATCACTGATACGATATAAGATTGCTCCGCCGATAACCAGGTCCGTGTTATCGGAAATACGAACGCTTTGTGGTCGCAAATCAACTGCTTGCGGCGTAACATTCAATTTCTCAGCCACTTGAATAACGGGCCAATAAACATACCACCCAGGTTTAAGTGTTTTGACTCTTGTACCGAGTGTAACTCTAACCCCGCCTTCATCCGGCAGTATAAAGAAAAGCCTGGGGAATACATTCCGCAAGGTTTCAAGAATATTGGTCAGCCATTCCATTATTGTGCTACTTTCTTAACAAAAACCAAATACGCTACAACAAGTTCAATGACAAGTATTGTAACCACTATATAATCTCTTTCGAGTTAATTTTAAGTGGGGACGTTCCCGCAGGATTGGTCCCCCACTGTACTGTATTTAAAGGAGTTTTGCTATACATGATAGTCTCCTTATTCTCAATTCAAAAACAGGCCAACCACCCGTTTCTATTGCGGGTAGAAAGTTAGGTTGTTTAAGGCAATCCCGTTCCGCACTCATAGAAAAGACACACCTGTTTAATTTAGCTTAGTCTTTCTGATTTACATCCCCGGATGGCCAGCCATTGTTACACAGCCAACTATCAGAATGTAAATTGCCATCTTCCTTGATGTACAGACAAGCAACAATTCTTCCATCTTGGTTTTTAAACACTTTTTTCTTCATTTTCTTCCCTTTCAACAAAAAGTTTTAATTCAAATTCTTATTTATATCATGTAAATTCGCAGTCATCCGCCGATAACCTTGCTGCTTCTGGTCGGTAATCCTGGCCAAATCTTGCTGTAACATTGCTGGGCTTTGCATAAAGTGCATCTCTATAGCGAAGTCTTCAAAAGGCATATCTTTCTGTTCAAAGTCATCATACAGTTTCCGATACGCTTTCTGGGCCACAAAAGGAATGGCCATGAAGCATGGACTAATCGGCTGTTTCTTTTCTCCAGACCCGATAGCCTCTTCAACAACGCCGGGGTCATTCTCAGGGTCTTCCCCCATGTCTGATGGGGTAATCTCGTAATTGTCTAAATTCTCACCCATTTGGTTCGCCTGCCTTAAAAATCGCTTCTTTTTCTTTGCTATAACCACAACTACAATAGCCCGTTCTTGGACTGCCTGCGTCGTGTATCTCGCAATCACTGTCGTGGCCGTCATGTTCTTCAATAAATCTTTCGAGCAATTCAATCCTGGCCAACACATTCCAATCAAAATCCTGACCGTTACCAAATTTCTCAATGGCCGATTTCAGGGTTGCATTTTCTTTTTCCAACTCAACAATCCTTACCGCCCCACCTATTTCTTGACTAACTCCCTCTCTTACGAGTCCGTCAATCGTTTTTTCAAGTTCTGTAATCCTGGCATCTTTTTCCTTAATGCCGTCTTCCAGGTCTTCCCTGGAAATGTACTCAGCAACATAAGTTTTAATTCCGGAATTGGTGGCTTTTCCCGGCCCAGCATTCAACAATTTCGCTGGGTCTGTGATTGGTTCCTTTAGACTTTCACATTGTATAAACCCATTATCATCAGCAATCCCAACTACAGGAGCCGGGTCAGAACTTCCTTCTGGCGTGTGATTGATAATTCGTGCAGCCGGTCTTTTCGTTACCTGCATTTTAATTATAACAGCCCGGTCCTGTGGATTCAGCTTGAAAGAATATACTTTCTTGACTATTAGTTCAGGGTTTTCCTTCTCAAAATATCGGACAACAAAGGGCTGTGAAATAACACAACCTGGATTAGATGCCAGGTCTGCCACTGTGTAGGTTACAGTCCGAATTTCCATGTCCGGGTCAATCGCTATATCCTCATTTTTATCAATTTTTTCGTCTGCCATAATCAGTTCCCTTCAACAAGTCTTGTTTAATAAAGCCTCTATCTTATCCACAAATAATTTGGCTTCATGTAGATTTGTTTGGTATAGGGCTTTAATCAGTCTTAACGCCAGTATCTTTTTGTCGGCCCCTAACAAATCTTCTGCCAGCATGATAGCGAATTTTACTTTTTCAATTTCATTCATTCCTGGCCCCAATTTTCAACAAGTTTTGGAGTGCTCTAATTCTGCCAAATTTTCTCTAAGTCGTTGACAGTGGTAACACTCGCAAGGGATGTTGTATTTGGCACGATATGTTTTCACTTCATAGCAATCAGTCCATGTACAAATGCCAGGCCCTGCACATGGGTTTTTAAAATACCAATCTTCTCGTTTACATTGTTCCATAAAAAACACCTCTCTCTACATATACCTTAAATTTGCCCTCATAGAAATGTATTTTGAAAACTATTTTTGGAAAAAATCTGAAAAATATTTTAGCCCCCGCCCCCATTTATACCCACTATTGTAGACATAGTTCCCCCATAGGGAGGTAGAGTCAGAAATTTATGGTGTCTGAGAATGCAATCCGGCTCGTCCGATAATCAACATCCGAAGGGTACGACCCCGGCCCTTGACCTTTGACATTCGATTCTACCCCATACGGCCTGAGGATTGATTCTAAACGATTCGGGCTGATAGGACTGCCGACAAGCTATTAACAGGCAGCAGCGGGCAAGTGATGCATGCTGACTGGCAATGAGAGAGGATTGATAATCGGGAGGATTGATGGGTGGTGTCATAGTCAAACCATGTTTCATAATATCAACAAAATGATGTTATTTTGCATCATATCGTTCTAACCCTTGTAACCCTTACAACCCAACCCTAACAAAACCCTAACAAACAGTACTTTTAGGGGTTCAAAACTTAAAACTGAATAAGTTGTAAGCCAAAGTGGCCCTAAGTCCAGTAAAATGAGATAATCGTTATAATCGTTACCCATAGTACGGTTATAAAATGCGCTCTGCCTAAGTCATTGCTGCAACAACACTTAAAGCACTTTTATCCGCTATTTTTAGAGTATTTCAATTTATGAGATTTATTGTGTAAGTATGTTGGGCATAAGGACTTAGGCCCCATAAGTACGACAGAAAAACTCGTTTTAAAACCCATAGTGCTCTATGTATATAGGAAGTACAATACACAATACACAACATACAACACACAATATAAACTACAAGAATATATATTCTCTTATACCCACTGTGAGTATTGAAAACATGTATTTATGTAGGGTAAACCAATGATAAACTGTTATGGATGCTGTACTTATGACAAATAAAAACATGATATTAAAGACGTGGTGAAAATCGGATAAACCAATGATAAACCTTTGCTATGGATAGACTTATGCAAAATGAAAATACTTGCAGCTACGGAAACGTGAGCAAATAAACGGCGTTATCAGCCCAAAAACAGCTATAATTGCAAAATATGACATAACTCCAATGATAGTAATGACTTGCGGTGGTTTTATTCGACAATTTTTACTCTTTTCAATTATTAGTGAAAATAAATTTGCGTTTTTAAAAGATTTTACTTGACTTTCGGTGGTTTATAGTGTATACTATAATCAGAGCATAAGCAATAAATGATTGAAGGGGAAATAAAATGTCTAATGCAACACTAAAACAAAAGTATGCCGAAACATTAAGAAAATTACACACTTGTACGCCTGCTGAAAAATCGGGGCTTAATCAGTTGTTGAACTATTATTACAATCTGAAAATAAATAGAGGGCTGTAAAATGCGAAACATGAAAAAAGTTGTTGGTGTGTTTGATAAGTTCAACAGGGGAACGGTAAAACATATTGATTTTACTTATCCAGATTGTATTGTAGTTTGGGTGGAATATCAAACTAAAAGTATCGCTTATCGTTGGATTGGATAGCACTCCTTTAATCACTTGTTGGTATGCTGTTGACACAGAACAGCAGCATACCGGCAAACGATTAAAATGATTTTGGAGATTTGAAAAATGCTAAGAAAAATGGTTATTGAGTACAAAAAAGATTTTTGTGTTATGATTGAAATACGCCGTCAACTACTATTGCAAGGCTGGATAGTACTCTGGACTGGTGAATATAAAATGTGTTTTGGTAAAAGCTTTGGGGTTTGAAAATGAAACAGTGGAAAAGGAAATTGATTTTGGGATTATTAAACTACGCATTAAGGGTAGCAATTGTTTTTGCTTTCCTGCTGATTATTGTGAGTGGTTTGGACGATATGTTGATATATTGATGGGGGTTAAAAATGTGGAAAAATACAATAAATGAAGTTTGGAAAATGACTATGTTAGCGGGATTGTTTTATCTTGCATTATGTTAATTGAAAATTGTTAATTTTTGGGGACTGAAAAATGAATAATGAAAAACCGGCAAGAACCAGAGCGGAAAAAGATTTTGATATCGCTGCCGAAAAAGAGATGAGAAAACAGGCAGCAAGAACCAGAAAACAGCTCGGAGACGACTTGTCAATCTTCAAAGGGCCGCTGTATTAAAAGATGAGAAGTAAAACCACTTGATGCTATGCTATGGGAACCGGATAACTTGTAGCATAGCGGCAATTGGTTTTTAATTTTATTTTGGAGATTATAAAATGTTTATCGACATGGCAGATGATATTATTAAGTATGAAAATGGGGAATTAAGTGAAACGGAAACGGTTGAGTTGTTTTCTCACTTGATTAAAACTGGGCTTGCGTGGAGTTTACAGGGATTTTACGGACGTACAGCACAAAGTCTTATTGAAAATGACATATTAAACGAAGATGGGGGCATACTATGAAAACACACAAACAGTACAGGTATAGAATATACACAGAACATAAAAATCGGAACGAAATTCAAAAGATTGTTGCCGATTGTTTTGATGGATTTACAATGTTCACAGGTATCGGAGCCTGGAAAAATGAAGCTGAAAAGAATCTCACGATTGAGATAATTACAACAACCCGCTACGGGGATACTATAATTTGGCCGATTTGTAAAAAAATCAATCAGCTGAATTCACAGGATTGCTGTCTTGTTACTATTGAACCGGTCGAAATTGCTTATGTTTGAAAATAAATTTTATTTTCAGAATTGTCTTGACTTTGGTTTATGATTATGCTATAATACGATTACAAAATGAAAATCAATTTTAATCACGGAGCAAGAAAATGAAACTACAGAACAATACAATATATCAATATGAAGGTGGGGGTTATGATGGGTGTGTATGGGAATGGAATTTTTTCTTCATTGACAAGACCAGCAATTTTCACGACATTTTTTCGTCGGGTCGTGCAGGAATCACCGATTTGGAAACAGCAAAGGAAAAATTCACCGACGACCCCGATGATTTTTACACCTATTGCATAGACAGTGAAAAAGACCTTGACGAATTGGCGAATGAAGTCAACAGTCAATTAGTATCGGGCCTTGTAACATGGTTTGCTGATAATCAAAACAATGAAGTTTATGTAATTTGTTGTGAGTGCGAGGAAAAACTTTACGATTTTGATGAGGCCACAATTGACGATGATGATATCCGGTGTGATGATTGTGATGGTTTGGGCCGATGTAGCTGCTGTGGTGATTATGCCGGGCCTGATAATATTTACTATGAAATTGACTTGAAAAATCCACCCGATTGTCTTATGAAGTTTGACGATGATGTTATAGCAGAATTATCAGATGATATGGAAAGTCAAGACCGCTGTGAATTCTGCCTGCAAAATGCAGCACAGGAAATAGAAAACAATGGGACTAAAGTGGCCTTGTTTTTGGCTTTGTTGACAGGCAAGGGTTTATTTACAACTGTTAGAGTTGGCTAAAATAGATTGGAGAAATTATGGAATCAGTAACCTTAAAACAAATAGGCTATAGATTTGCTGGTACTGCTGTGCTGAATTTATGGGGCGGCGGTCAAGGTACTATAGATATGCAATCGTGGCGGATTATGGGGGAGTTCGACCGGGAAAAAATGATTGCGGGTATCAACGACAATGGGTTTGGCTGTAAAAGTTTTGAATCAGCGGAAATATTTGTTGAAAAACTTTTTGAAAACGATTACACAGAACACGATACTATGATTGAAGTTGAAAATCAAGAACTAAAATCGGGAAACTAAAATGAATCTACCAAAATTTAAAATGTGTACAAAATGTTTACAAAATAAACCTGTAACTCGACAATTTTTTCATTATGAAAATAAAACTCCAGATGGGTTTAGGTATTGGTGCATCTTATGTGCAGCTTATTATGCCAAATATGAACATGTGTCAACAAATGATATACCCCGACTCACAACAGCACAAATTACAGCGATTGACGCTCAAATTAAAGCCAAACGTGACGCTGCAATTTTGAAAGCAAGAACAGAACATGCGGCTTTACACGCTCCGTATGCTGCTTTAAGATTCTTTGTGAGTGGTGTGGAATCGGAATTCAAGATAAAAGTATGCGGCAAATGTCAAACCCAGAAACCGGCGACACTCTACTATTTTCACAAAAGTAAAAAGACAAAGGACAGGTTGAATACCCAATGTAAAAAATGTGTTAATAAGAAAAGGAGATAAAATGAAACATATCAAGAAAAGTAGTGGGCGTAAAAACCCTCAGATTCACAGGACGTTTGAAAATCTTAGCCCTGCTGCCGCACAACTTGCTAAACTTGACGCACGGCTGGGAGTTGGTGTCGGGGCTGAAAAAGAGCGTAAAAAATTAAACAGGTTACTGGAGATTGAAAATGATTAAATGCGGATGCAACAAACAGCCGTGTGATGGTGAATGTAGAAAAATACATTTACATCGGACAAGGACAAAAATACCGTCCAAAAAAGACCGGAAAATTATGGTGATGCCTATTTGCCCGGCAGCTTATGAAGATAGTGTATCTAAAAAGAAAGGAAATAAGAGTGATTGACATCAAATTATCAAACAGAAATTCACAGGGTATTCAGAAGATACTCGAAGAGCAACAAGAAGACCTTCAAGCATTTCTTCGTGTTTCAATTCTGGATTCAGTACGAGGGGTTAAAGCTGCCCAGCAGTTAGTGGGCCTTGCATTATCGGAACACTTCAACATTGCACGGGCTGATTCATGAGAATGAAAACCTACTTACGCAAGATTCAACAATCGGAAGATTACAATCCCCGAACCTGGGTCTGGTGGAAAACCTGCTGGAAACCCGTCAAGAATCACCGATTCATAAAACGGGGAAAGAAGAAGGGTTGGGTACAGGTCGAGTTATTTTTCCCAACTGGTAAAATCATTACAGTCCCTGTAACCTACATGAAATTTGCGGAGAATTCACAGGGAGTTGGGAAAAATGTGGGAAAATAGGTTTCCTAAAGTGCAAATTTGCCGTAAGTATGAAGGCGTGAATTAAAATTGAATTTTTTAAGGGGTATAAAAATGACAAGAGAATTGAGAGTTGGTGATAGAGTGCAGTGTGTAGACGGGTCATACGCATTTGGCATAAAGAACGGGTTGTGGAACGAGTATGCCCTGACTAACCAAAATAACGACCGTGATAATCTTAAAGTTCTCACTATGGGCCTCAGAGTCCGACGAAACCATCCCGGCCTGTCGGACGACATTGGCTATTGCGATATGTTGGTTACAGATAGTTATGGAAACTACTGGTTTACGAGGTCTGACCTATGCAAACTAATTCCTCAAATGCACACCATCACCATCGATGGCAAGACCATCGAGATTTCAGATGAGTCTTATGAGAATTTTAAAAGGCAATTGACTGATTGATATGAAAAACATGAAAGACAAGAAACTAACTCGCAGGCAAGTCAAAGCCATTATCCTACGAAGCGGCGAATTCGACGGCCTGAGTACCACCAATGTTGCAAAGAAAATGGGTATTTCTGAACAGGCCGTCAACGGTTTACTACGCCGAGCAAAGCAGGTATGTCCGTCTATCTTCCCACTACTAACTAAAAGAGAGGCGGACGTACTTGCCCTGCTTAATCTTGGCCGGTCGAATAGTTATATCGGGGAAAAGATGGATTTGCCTGATTACACAGTGAGTAAAATAATTAACTCGTTAGAGAAGAAAAATCGTGGGGTTTTTAATAGCGACCCGGCTATAATGCAGAGGTATGCTCCCCACCTTGATAATCAAATTAGGGAGAAATTTTAATTATGTGCATAGTTAATAATCCAGAAATGTTGAAAAAAGAAAAAGCTAAAACTGGCCGATTGATGTTGTGGAAAGTAATTAGGGGAAATGATGGAATTGGTATTTGGAGAAATACTGTACAACGTGCTATCCGGAAATTCAGCGTAGGGGAAAATATTGCCGTGAATTATTATGCACAATCCCGTCAGTACCCTGGACAATTTTATTGTTGTTTCACTCGTAAAGCTGCAAGATACTACAGACAATTTCGTGATTGTGAGATTTATAAGTTAAAAATAATTAAAGTTTATGCCCACCGTGAAGACATTGTACAAGTCGGCATAGATAAATTTGCTAATGGTATGCCCAGTATCAGCATATCTAAAATGGAAATTAAATCTTTGAAACATCAGAGGTAAGGGGTAAAATATGAAGAAATTTATCAGAACAATTTTGAGGGCGGCATTTATTGCTTTTGCACTTTTGCCTCTATGTCTGGGTTTTGTAATTGGATTTGCAAAATATACCTTCATGTCTGGATTGCTTGCGGCAAGAAAATTTATTATCTGGGTATAAAATGAAACTCGACTGGACACTACCAAAATTCCTTGTCAATTGGATAAAGCTATTACCGCCGAAACCAATTAAGAGAACGCACAGAAAAATCGGCAGGAATGAATCCTGTAGGTGTGGGAGTTTGATGAAGTATAAATATTGTCATTATCAGGAAGATACACAAAGGGGAATAAGATGAATACAAAAAATGCAAGATTCTTAGTGCTGGGTTATACTGTGGGACTGATAGTGGGCGGTTTAATTATGTATATGCACTTAACTTAATCTGAGGTAAAAATGCACGACAGCGGAAAACGCCAAAAATTTGAATCGGGTGCGGTACGAGATTCAGCCGATGGAAAACCCCGGCCAGACTTACAATCGCCCTATGCACAGGAACGAATCGGGCACTGGCTTCGGCTTGGCAGTGAAAAATATGCGGAGCGAAACTGGGAGCAAGGCATGAACTTTTCCCGATGTATTGCTTCATTGGAACGGCATCTTGTGGCTTTTAAAATGGGGAAAACGGATGAAGACCACTTAGCTGCGATAGCAGTAAATGCTCAATTTCTTATGCACTTTGAAGAAATGATTAAGCTGGGTTTACTACCCGATTCTCTTGACGACATGCCAGGTTATGAGAGCTACCAACTTGTTGAGATGACAGCTGAAGTTGTTGAAGAAGCGTGGGAAGTACCTCAATTCAAGGCTGGTGATAAGGTAAAAATTAAGTTTCTGGAATCTAAATATATTGCGTCAGCTATAAAAAGACGATGCAAGAAAGCTGGGAATGTAGCAGAGTATGTAAAAAAATTCCGTGGAAATGAACATCTCGTCAAAATAGCTGGCTATCCTTTTATGGTTTATGATGACGAGCTAACCTTAATCGAAGGAGACTGATATGCGATTTTATCTTTCCCACGCCATTCGTGGCAAAGCCGGAATAAATGCCGGACACAATACCCAAAACACAAACTGTGCAGAAGCAATCCGAATCGCCAACATTCTCCGGGAGAAATTCCCGAAGCTGGAATTATATGTACCGGCTGAAAATGAAACTTTCGTACAGATTGCTTACGATACTGGGCATCTTGCAGAGAAGGAAATCCTGGACATCGACTGTAAAATTATTGACCGCTGTGATGGTGTCATTGTCTATGTTCCTGAAGGTGATGAGTTACAAGGTGGCCGATTAGTTGAATTTGACCATGCAGCGAAAACTTACAAGCCAGTTCATGTTTTTGCTACTATTGAGAGTGCTGCAGGTTGGCTTACACAACAATTTCTTAGGGCTTAGAATTATGTTTATGCGTGTTGATGAATGGTTATGTCCAAGGGAGCAAGATACTACCTGGGATTATGGTGTATGTGGTACTTTTGAAAACTGGATAGATAATTTAAGGGAGCAAGATATGAATACTGAAAAATCAATGGGACATTTCACGAACTGGAAATTTGGTGTACCGGTGAGGACTATTTGGCGTGAAATACAAGCGGAAGTAAATACCGGGAGGCTAATTTATGAAACCCCAACAAAATTTATTTCCGTCCGGGATGATGGACATTTTGTAACTTACCAAAAAAGTGCATATTACTACGAACTGATTTCCTACAAGATTGCAGGTGCAACACCTCGCTACCCGATTTGCCAATTGCCAACAGATACAGGCAGTTACTGCAACCCTTATGGTAATATGGAACGTGTAAGTAGTTATTCTGGGTCGCCTGAACTTATCCCCGAACCCACAGCCACCCTAATAATCGACGGCAAGGAAATTGAATTGAGTGCAGAGACTGTTGCCAGGTTGAAGAAAGATTTGGAGGTTTAGTATGCCTTACATAGAGCAAGGAAAAAGATGGTTATTAGATAAAGTAGTAAGTATGATGAATGATTTGGTAGATATAGATGGGAGCTTAAATTATGTATTGTTTGCATTTTGTAAACGAAGTATTAAACCATCCTACAACAACTACAGAAACTTTTGTGGCGAACTTCGTTGTTGTGCCACTGAAATAGAGAGGCGATTACTTGGTCCTTATGAAGATAAAAAGTGTGAAGAAAATGGAGATATAGAATGAGTCGGATACTTTGTATCGGTGATATACATGAGCCTGTAAGTCGTAAACATTATCTGGAGTTCTGCCAGGATTTATACGAAGAATGGGAATGCAATACGGTAGTATTCATGGGCGACATCGCCGATTGGCACGCTATTAGTTTTCATGCTCATCATCCAGAATGTCCCGGCCCGGTAAAAGAATATGAATTAGCCTATGAAAAAATTCAAAAATGGTACAAGGCTTTCCCAAAAAGCAGAGTCTGTATAGGGAATCATTGTGAAAGAATTATCCGGCTTGCTGAGAGTGTAAATATTCCCAGTAAATTTCTCCGCAATTTTAATGAAGTGTGGGATACCCCTGGCTGTAACTGGGATTATTTTCATATCATTGATGACGTATATTATTTCCACGGTACAGGAAACGGCGGGATGTACCCCGCCACAAATGCTGCAAAGAAAATGTTAATGTCTGTTGCTATGGGTCATTGCCATAGTGCTTCCGGGATTCGGTGGATAGCCTCCCCTCAACGGCGTATATTCTCTTTAGACGTGGGGTGTGGAATTGACGATAGAGCGTTTGCATTTGCATACGGCAGGCATGTAATCAAACGGTCAATTTTATCTGCTGCTGTTGTACTTGATGGCATACCTTATTTGGAAATTATGCCGATAGGTCGGGGCGAGCGTTATTTCGATGGAGATTCTAAATGACTCAACATTTGACTGAAAAGCGATGTTCCGCCTGCCGTAAAATTTTTCCGGCTACGGCAGATTACTTCCACAGGAACAAGAACAAAAAAGATGGGTTGCAGAATCAGTGCAAGATGTGTAAAAGTATAGTAGATGCTGCCTACCGCCTTACTCCCGGTCGTAAAATAACTCTAAAAAGGTATGGTGCATCAGAAAAAGGCAAAGAGTCAGCAAAACGCTATGGGCAATCCCCCAAAGGAAAATTAGCAAAGCGGAAAGTGAAGTATAAGTGTCGTTATGGCTTAGTTATAAAAGAGTTCAACCAGATGTTTAACGCTCAAAAAGGTTGCTGTTTTATCTGTGGTATCCACCAATCAGAAGTAAAACAAAGACTTTGCATCGACCACGACCATAGAACTGGAGAGATAAGAAAATTGCTATGCTCTAATTGTAATAGAGGGCTTGGATATTTTAAGGACGACCCTAAAATACTTAGAATAGCCGCTGAATATTTACAATCAAGGTTCGACAAATGACAACAGAAAATGAAACTAAAAGTCCGGCTGATAAATACCGGGAAGAACTCTTTACCCAGTTCTATTTCCTTGACCGTGGCGGTGAGGGCTATCTTGGCTTGTCCCACAAAGAATACCGGGCTTTATTAGATGCTGAATGGGAGCGGGTCAAATAATGAGCCAAAGTGATGCCGGAAAAACTGATAAACGCAGGCCGTGTTTTGTTAGTGATACGGAATTGACTTTGAGGTGGGGGTTGGTACAGGGCAGAATCAATCGAAAAACATTTGATAAGAAGATGAAGAAATTGAAGGGTAAAAATAATGAGTGAAGAACTATTTGAATTCGGAATTGCAACTGAAGAAAAAATTATTGCAGTCTTTCGGTTTGAGCCTGATAGGGACCGAGCTATGATAGAATTTGAAGACTGGTATTCTGACTGTGAATTTGAATCAGTTAAAGTTAAAGACTGTAGTATAGATGTGGAGTCCAGCTAATGCCAAAAAAAGGCCTCACATTTGGAGACACCAGGCTATATGGCCTGCATAAATACTATCGTGGCTGGATAGAACGTACAATTATGTCGGCCCACAACATGATTCTAAATTCGCACGATAAACTAAGAATTTTGCAGCTTAAAGATTGCATTGACCCGATTAAAATTGAAGACCCTGGCCGATTACCTTATAGCCAGTTTCAAAAATCGGGCAAGAACTGTTTGAAAAAAACTAAGGTTGCCTGCCTGCTTGTTACTATTCGCAATCTAATACAGAAATGGTGGAAGTGTGAGAAAGAACATCCTGAAGGTGTTGAGCCGTTGTTAGTTGAACTTGACCAGATTATTGAAATGTGGAAGCGGGAAAAAGTTGTTGGCGATGTTAGGATTGGGTTTCATTTAGAAGAGGTGATGGAATGATTTTTGGTAAAACAACTAAGCAGAAGGAAGAAATAGCTGGGAAGTATTATCGTTGGTTTGCATGGTATCCTGTACAACTTCTCAACGGATGCTGGGCATGGTGGCAAATAGTGCAGCGTAGGATATATAAGAATCTTTGTAATAAGGAGCGAAGGGAATATAAACCATGACCCCAGCCGAGATTCTACAATTAGCCGATTACCCGCCAAACTTTGTAATCTTGGATTTTGAAACGTATTTTAGTAAAGATTATTCAATATCCAAGATGAGTACCTGGGCCTATGTTACCGATGAAAGATTTGAAACAATCGGGTGTGGATTTAAGTTTTCTGGCCCTGATGGCCCTGATGGTCCTGATTCCATGCATTTTACTTGGGCCAACTATCTTGGAAATTTCTTTGACCTGATGAAAAATACCTATGGCCCCCACCTTGAAAACATTACCGTCGTGATGATGAATGTCCAGTTTGATGCTCTGGTTCTCCAGGAACATTATAAAATCAGTCCGAAATATATGATAGACCTGAAACATTTGGACGCTCATTTTGATAGTCGCCGGTCGCATAAATTGAAAGACATGGCAAAGCGGGAAAAACTTCAGGCTAAAGGGGATACGATGAGTTTCCTGGGCTTGCACTTGAAAGATTTTGCCTATGTTGAATACTTATCAGGTTACAATAATACTGAGCGTTTTGCGATGGAACGCTATTGCATCAATGATGTCAACCTGGAATACGCCCTGTTTGAAAAACTCCTACCTTATTTAACTGAGCCTGCTACAGAACTAAAAATTGCCCGGCATACAATTGACCTGTACCTCAAACCCAGATTAAGTTTCGACTTTGAATTAGCTGCTGAATTAGTTGAAGGCATGCAGAAATATATTACTGAAGCCAGTGAGAAAGTTGGATTATCGGCAAAAGAATTATCAGGCAACCTATCGTTTGTTGAAGCATTGCAAGCCGTATTGCCAGATGGGGAATCCGTGCCTACCAAACCCCACAAGAGGCCGGGGGCAAAGATGACGGCATTGCTCGGACAGCCGGGTATAGGCCCGGCATTCGCCAAGACAGACGATGGTTGCCGATTACTTCTGGCTCACTCTAAAGATGAAGTACGTAAACTAATGGAAGCCCGGCAAGCTGTAAAGTCCTGGCCATTGCACGTGAAAAGAGTCCTGGCAATGCAAACTTTAGCCGATGTGTGTAATGGGAGACTGCCGGTGCCTCTTAATTATTATGGCTGTCATACTGGTCGATGGTCAGGCGGTGGAGGCATTAACCTACTAAATTTAGGTGGCAAAGGTAGGGCAGGGCAGGGAACGCATCCACTGATTAGTAAAATGCGGGAGCTATTGTATGTCTAAAGTAACTTGTAACGATATTATAGTCAGGCATACCGGAACATTTGGGTGCAGGTTTGAATGTCCTTGCAGTGGTAGGTGTTCTGGGCCTGCTAAATGTAGGCGTAAGGAATACAGAGATAGAAGAAAGAAAGCCAGTTGTACCGGACTGGTTTATATTTTGGTTTTTAGCGACAGTCCTAATAGGCTCTATAGGGCTTTTTTGTACGGCCTTAGTTGCTTTGGGAACTGAATAATATGTGCATAGACAATGGAAAATATAATCTTCCTTGCCCACGTAATCCTAAAGTATTGTGTGTTCAATTTCCCTGTGCCCCGGAAGATAGCTGTAATTGCGATGGGTGTGATGGATGCGAACACAGTCCTAAAACAAACACAGAGGACAAATAATGTCTGACCATTCCAAACTCATAATAGTAGATGCCGCTCAAATTGAAGCCCGGATTTTAGCATGGTTAGCTGGGCAACAAGATATGCTGGATGCTTTTGCAGCAGGTCGAGATTTATACAGTGAGTTTGGCACAGTATTATTCGCTGCCCGATTACGTGGGCCAGAAGAATCTGACCCGCCTGCAATTCGCTCATTATTTTCTATCCGGCGTGGGTTTGCGAAAGATACTATTTTGGGTGCTGGTTATGGTATGGGGGATGCCCTGTTTTATCAACGCTGCCTTGAAAATCCTGGCTTGCGTCCGATGTTTGATAGTGGGCAATACGACCGGGCATTTGTTAAGAAATTGATTAAAGGATACCGAACAACTTACCCACGTATCCCGGCTTTCTGGAAATCTGTTGAAAAATGTTTCCGACTTGTAACAAAGTACCCCCATGAAGTGCAGCGATATGCCCCTGAAGGTAGGAAAGTATGTCGAGGCGACTTACTAAGATTCTTGAATGACGGCGTAACTGTCAATGTCCAGCTACCTTCCGGGCGTGTATTGTACTATCCACATGCTTCTATTAAATGTGTGGGTATGAGTAGTCAATTAAAATATCAACATGGAAAATTATGGGGTGGGAGCCTTACAGAAAATTTATGCCAGTCAATTGCTCGTGATTTACTTGTGCATTGGATATTTGAATGTGAAAAAGCAGGACTGCCGGTTGTTTTACATATCTATGATGAAATTCTTGCAGTGTCATCGGCATATTATGCTGAAGAAAACTTGCAGAGGATGGTAGATATAGTATGTGCCGGACCTGATTGGGCCGAAGGTCTGCCGTTGGGCGTATCGGATAGTAAAATTTCAGATACGTATAAGAAATGATTGGAGAATAAAATGGACAATGAACCGGTAAAGTATGTAATAGGCGGTTTTGTTTCGGGGATGATGGTAATAATTGCGTTGAAATTAGGGGTTATTATAGGGCTTTTACAGCAACTTATGAAATAGGAGATTGAGATGTATATTAAAGCTGAATACGACAAGATTTTTGAATATTGGGACTATAATATTTATACAGCCAATCATCGCAAAGTATTGTTTTCATGCAATGATTGGAAAAATAAGTCAGTCTGTATCCGTGCCGCAAAGAAAATGGCTCGGCGTTTGGGGATTGAGTACCGTGAAAATCGGGAGGTGAAATGAGAAAATTTGAATGGGACTTTATGCCGTCCAACTTTACTGACCATGATGGCGTAATTACTAAACAACTATTGCTTGAAAGATTTATTGAACTACACCATCTGGAGCACTGCCTTGTAACCTTGTTTAGTGTAACCGTTTGCGATGATGAGCGAATGGAATGTATATTTCATGTAATCAACTTTTAATTGGAGAAAATCATGGCAGAACCAGAACAATACATTGAAACAATCCTAATCCGGCAGGATAAAAGACCGGAAGTAGAAACACCAACTTTTGCCGATGACGATGCTGATGGTATCTATGAATTTGAAGGTACGATACAGCTTGTACAGATTAACAAGACGATACAGAACGCAATTCACAATCGGCATGATTATGTGTTTAAGGTTGTGAATATTACTAAAATTCAGAAGCAGGGAGAATAATTGTGGAAGATTGGTTCAAAAAAATAGAACGGTGGAAGAAGGAAAATTGGAGACTGCGTTGGTGGTCCCGGTGGTATTGGTTTTTGCTAAAGGTTGAATGTTGGTGGCTGGACTGGCCTAAGAAATGGCTGTACTGTTCTTGGGCACATCGTGGGCATAAGCATCAACATGTACACCCATATAGAAAGCATGACAAGTGGCACTGTGGTAAGTGCCTTACGTATGTGAATTGTAAAGGTTGTAATACTTTTGTTGGAGAATAATTATGGGAACAAGAAAATCATGGCAACTATCTGCATCATCAATATCCAGTTTGAAATTCTGCCCCTTCCAGTACTATTTAAAGTACGTTAAAAGGATTCGCAGGGCAGAGGAACCGGACCACTTCAGGATGGGTACGAATTGGCATACTGTGATGGAGGTTATGAGTATGATACCCGGTGGGCCATGTGCTTGTGTGTTCCGAGATATAGGTGGGGCTGCTGACTCTGACTGTCTCATCTGTGGAGGAACTGGCTTGAATCCTGATGACATAATGCTTGCAGTGTCCAGAGTAATTGACGATGCCTACTCCAGAATGCCAGGCTCAATGGACCCTGAAAAATGGGCAGTGGAACGAGCAAAACTACTCTACGGTGCGGCTGGGTATCGGTGGTATTATTCTGAACAACCCCTGAATACTGTGCTCCGGGAGTATGAATTTGACACCCCGATTCCCAGTGAAACTGGACGGGCAATACCTAACTTGAATGTGGTTGGTTTTGTGGATAAGGTAGTGGAATTAGAAAATTGCTGTGGTATTATTGAACATAAAACTACTTCCAGCCAGATTGACCCCGATTCAAAATACTGGGGCCACCTTAGTCTTGATACTCAGACCACACTGTACCTCTACATTATGAGAATGCTTCAGAACCAGGGAAAACTGCCAGAACTTACTAAGCCCATCAGCAGTCTGTACTATGATGTTTTTAAGAAGCCAGGTATTTCTCCGAAGATGCTGACAATGGGTGATAGTAAGAAGTTTGTTGAAGATGGTATGTATTTTAATCAGAAGTTTGAACTCAGTGAAATGATGGTGGGGTCCGTATTGGTTGATGGTGTCAGGGCTGAAGTTGAACCTTGTAAAAAACCGGGAACTTTCAAAATCCGTGAAACTCCTGAAATGTATGGGCAAAGATTCCTTGCCGATATTGCAGAGCGTCCTGAATATTATTTCGTCCGTAAAGAGATACCAAAAACTGATGCCGACCTTAGCCGATTCCACCGTCAATTGCTTGGCGTCTTTGCTTCAATAAAGTCGCACTATAAATTAGAAAGTTGGTATGAATGTGAGCGTCAATGTGAGGCTACGTACCACTGTGATTACATTGACCTGTGCTACAATGGTATTGACCCTGACGGTGAGTTGCCTGAAGGTTTGATTAGAAAGGAAAGAAATGACTAAGAAAGAATTATTAAAGTTGCTTGAAAAATATCGAGACGAAGATACAATTTACCTTCAACTTGATACTACTGCTAAAATTAGTTTTGTCGTGGGCAAAACAGTGTGTAGTACAGAAGCAACTACAATAGAAACCAGTGATTACCATTCTTTAAAATTATTTCTTAAATAATAAGGAAAAGCCATGTTCATAATCTGTAAAAATGATTTCCCGTGGAGTGCATGTCCTGTCGGTACTGACCGTGAATTAGCAGAAAGGATTGCCGGGGAGCATCAAAAAACATGTGGTGTGCAGATAGGACTGGCTGATAAGACTTATTTTCATATAGTAGAAGTCCCAATAACTTCAGCAGTGCTAATTAAAAGAATTAAAGAATTAAAACAGGAGAATAATGATGACACTTAAAAAGCGAACAATACCTGCTCCACCCAAAGCATCGGGTACAGTACCAGCAACACCAAAAACAAGAAAGGTGGCGAGTGCAAAGCCACCTGCATTGCCTGTTCCGGTACAACCGAAAGTATCGGCAAAGAATTTCAGTGTGCAGCCGTGGAATGCTGAAGGGGAAGGTAAGAGAATTCTTCTCTATGCTGAATCGGGTATGGGTAAGACTACTCTGGCAGCTATGGCTCCGAAGCCTGTATTTATCGGTGTCGATGACGGAGGCAAACTATTGAAAGATGAAACTGGCAAAGACCTGCGGCATGTTCCAGGCATTTCCACCTTTGCCGATGTACGTGGGGCACTACAAGCTGACATCTATGCCAATGATGAAACTATTGTCATTGACCAGGTTACTGCTCTTGAAGAATGGGCTGTAAAACATGTGCTTGATTACATCCCAAATGATAAGGGTGTGCCGATGACTAATATTATACAGTATGGTTGGAACGGCGGTTTCCGGCATCTGTATGATACAATGAAATTGATTTTGCCAGACTGTGATGGGTTGATACGACAAGGCAAGAACGTTATTCTAATTGCCCAAGCAGCCTCACATAGCATAGCCAATCCTGGCGGTGAGGATTTCTTGCGGCAGGGACCACGGCTATGTAGTCGTAAGGGTGCTTACATTGAAGCTCTCTATTGTGAGTGGGCTGACCATATTCTCTTTATTGACTATCAACTCCTGTTAGTTACTGACAAAAAGAAAGCGTCAAGTGATACTAAACGGGCAATTTTTGTACACCCAGAGGCACATTTCCGGGCGAAGTCTCGTACACTTGGGCCTGAGTTAGCTGTGGTTGCATTTGATGAACCAAAAGATGATTCAATTTGGAAGTTTTTGTTTGAAAAAAATGATGAATCGGCAATACCATTTTAATGAAGAAAGGAATTAAAAAATGGCAAGGGATTTAAAACTAATGACAAAGGCCCAGCGACATCAGTTAGAATTGAATGGAATGGTACATTGTAGAAGTTCTGTATTAAAACAGCTGTCTATGATAGCAGGTACTGGTAGTGTCCTTTCCGAATTGAAGGCTATAATGGAAAAGATGCCCGATGCCGAAACTAAGACACAGTTTAAACAGGTGTTAGATTCCGATTCTGTTGAAGAACTTCATAAATTTGCAGGCGGGTTGGATGTTTTTAGTAAAGAAGAAATCTGGCCCCCAGAAAAATATCCTAAATTGTATGTTGAGAAAACTAAATAGTAATTAACTTTTTTGAAGGGAAAAATTATGTTCTACATTGCTGTAAGTATCGTATTGTATGCCTTAATTTCCAATGTTGGAAATTGGTATAGCCTGTACAGACATTATGATAATTGAAAGGAAAAATTATGAGTTTAATTCAAGAACCAGCATCTTATCGTGGCGTTGTTGTGGAACACGCCGTAGGTGCGTCAAGTACAGGGCTTGCACAGTTGGAACTTAAACTGCGAGCTTTGGAGCGTTATGATTTTGAAGAAAAAGCATGGGTTGATTGGCAAAGCCGGGAAGATTGTGAGATAAAGGCGTTTTTAGTAATGTTTACTAAAGACCAAACTCCTATTTTCCACGTTAAAGACATTCAGAATGTGTTTGAGTGGGACGGTCAGGATTTAAGAGTCTTAAATGACCTTGACCTTGAAGGTGCTGAGATTCAGTTTGAAGTCATCAGTGAGGTTTATGACAACAAGACCAGGATTAAGGTCGCACGTATCGGTAAGTATGATGATATTCCTGGCACTGGTGCACTCAAAAAGCTGGACGCTGACGAACTGACAGCCTTGAACGCTAAGTGTTCTGCCGGTTTGAAAAAGATAAGTGGGGGCCCCAAAGCTGTATCCGCTAAAGCCAGTAAGACCACTAAGACCACTAAGACCGCTACAGCCGCTGCAAACGCTAAAGCCGCTAACACTACTACAGCCACTACAACTCCACCCCTGGCTCCGCCTGCAAAGACAGAAGAGCAAGCTGCGGTTGATGCTGCGGCCTCTATACCGGACCCTGTGCCTGAGAAGACAGCCAAGAAGCCTGCTGCACCCCCGGCTCCTGGCAAAACGGCTCCTGCTGCCCCGCCAGTACCACCGAAAGCTCCTGCTACCAAGACAGCGACTGAGGTTGTAAAGGGCAGGGAACTGACGTATGAGCAAGCCTGGGCTGAATGCTACGATGGTAAGCTGCCTACTGTTACCGACGAGCAAGTAGCGACCTCTTTTACTTCAGCCATGCACCGGATTGCTTCTGGCCAGA
>SDBT01005193.1_pt1 | contig 21951 bp, 21 predicted proteins | sample 2277101 | NCBI WGS metagenome assembly SDBT01 (sample SAMN10404973, study PRJNA504765) | marine sediment metagenome | isolation source: marine sediment core GS10_PC15, 103 cmbsf | place: Arctic Ocean: Southern Knipovich Ridge | collected 2010 | reverse complement strand
TAAACGGCGGCCGTAACTATAACGGTCCTAAGGTAGCGAAATTCCTTGTCGGGTAAGTTCCGACCTGCACGAATGGCGTAACGACTTCCGCACTGTCTCAACGAGGGACTCAGCGAAATTGAAATGGCGGTGAAAATGCCGTCTACCCGCGACAAGACGGAAAGACCCTGTGGACCTTTACTACAACTTGACAGTGAATTTTGAATTGGTCTGTAGAGAATAGGTGGGAGGCTTTGAAGCCGGGTCGTCAGATTCGGTGGAGCCACCTGTGGAATACCACCCTGATCAGTTTGGGGTTCTAACTCAGACCCGTAATCCGGGTCGAGGACACTGTCTGGTGGGTAGTTTGACTGGGGCGGTCGCCTCCCAAAGCGTAACGGAGGCGCGCTATGGTCCCCTCAGGCTGATTGGAAACCAGCCGTAGAGTGTAAAGGCATAAGGGGGCTTGACTGCGAGACCGACGGGTCGAGCAGGTGGGAAACCAGGTCTTAGTGATCCGGCGGTTCTGTGTGGAAAGGCCGTCGCTCATCGGATAAAAGGTACCCCGGGGATAACAGGCTGATCGCCTCCAAGAGTTCACATCGACGAGGCGGTTTGGCACCTCGATGTCGGCTCATCGCATCCTGGGGCTGAAGTCGGTCCCAAGGGTTTGGCTGTTCGCCAATTAAAGCGGTACGCGAGCTGGGTTTAGAACGTCGTGAGACAGTTCGGTCCCTATCTGTCGTGGGCGCAGGATACTTGAGAGGAGCTGTCCTTAGTACGAGAGGACCGGGATGGACGCACCTCTGGTGTTCCAGTTGTTCCGCCAGGAGCATTGCTGGGTAGCTACGTGCGGAAAGGATAACCGCTGAAAGCATCTAAGCGGGAAGCCCCCCTCGAGATTAGGTATCCCGTCCCTCACTTCGGTGAGGGCCTCAAGACCCCTTCTAGACTAGGAGGTTGATAGGCTGGAGGTGGAAGCGCAGTAATGCGTGAAGCTGACCAGTACTAATTGGTCGTGAGGCTTGACCATTTCTTTTCACGGAAAATGGTCGGGGTTGAGCACGAGAACGGTTCGTTCGGCTCTAAAGGGCGTTTTTTCTCTTTGAAAAAGAGTTTCCGGTGGCGACAGCGGAGGGGCCACACCCGATCCCATACCGAACTCGGAAGTTAAGCCCTCCAGCGCCGATGGTACTACACGGGCGACTGTGCGGGAGAGTAGGACGCTGCCGGATCTTTTTTCTCATCCCGGCACCGGGCCAGCGCAAGCTGGCCCGGTGTCGTTTCAGCCCTTGTGGCTCAGCGAGTGGCTGAACGGCCGGCCGCATATCTCTCCCAGGAACGCCTCGGAAGTGGAGTTGACGACCTTGATGTACTCGAACAGGCACTCGTTGTCGAAGCTTGACGGGTGCCCTTCGTAGAGTTGATCTCCGACCATCCGGAGATCGTCGGACAGGATCTGATCGCTGCCTTCGAAGTCGCCGTTTTGGTTGCTGAACTTGTCCCACGAGCCGGTGACCGTCATCTTTCCGCTGAGTGTCGCCGTGACCGAGTAGCTGTCGAAGCTCTGCGATATCTCGCAGGCGGACAGGTCGTACTCCAACTCGTGCTCGTACTCGAGGTCGGTCTCGCTCAGAGTGCCCGTGATCCGGATCGTGCCTTGTTCGCACTCCAAATCCAGATCCACATCCCCCGGTGGATAGCTGTCCCGCACCTGGTCATTGGCGGCGAGGATCGTCGGCCCGATGGAGTAGGCCAGATACGTGTCCCTCATGAACTGCGGATTCATCACCTGCGGCCGGTCGCACCCCATGAGCAGCACCGCAAGGAGCAAGGACCACGCGAACGCTCGAGTCGATCTCGCAATCCGTGTCATCACTGCCTCCAGATCAGGCCGGTGCTGAGTTTCCGGCCGGAGAACGGGGTGGTGTCGATTACCGGCTCGCCGTGGCACTCCTGCGCGTCGCAGTTGGACGAGCAATTGGGCGAGACGTGGCACTCGGTATGGGAGGAGATCATGGAGCTCATCTTGATGATGGTATGGGTGCCGACCGGGAAGTTGCCCACCGTGGCGTACTCGGTCTCGTCGCACACCTCGCCGACCTTCTCGCCGTTGACGTAGATGGACGTCTCCCGGCTGACGATGTTGGAGAACACGAGCTGGAACTCCCCCTCCTCCGGGGAGGGCACGCCGTTCGATCCCTTCTCCAGGCACTTGCCGCATCCCGCCGTACCCGCGGAAAGACAGCAGGCCGCACACATGAGAACCGCTGCGATCGTCCGATTCATCGGCCACCTCCTGACGAGCTTCTAGAATTTTTGTCATCCGTTCCAGTGTGGATCCTTACGGGATTATCGGCAAGGGAAATGTGCTTCGCTGGAGATGCCCCTGGGGCTGCCGAGCCTGTACATCGTCACAACCCGCGTGCTGCTGGCCCAGGCCGTGGCCAACCTACGCGAGTACCTGGGCGTGGAGCCGGGCGTGATCGGCCAGGGAGTGGTGCGGCCCAAAAGGCTGACCGTGGCGCTGATCCAGGGCCTGGACCCTCAGAGGATCACGCGGCCCGCTTCCTGATAGACAATGGCTTCGCCTGCCCGGTGAACGTGCGCGTGACCGAGGCATCCGAGTCCCAGGAGTCGCTGCGGCTGCGACACACCAGGATCGACCGCGCCGGTCTCGGGGCGGCGGTCCGGGCGACCCTGGAAAAGGCCGCGACCCGGGGACGGGCCATCGCCGCGCGCCTGGCCGAGTCGCGCAGCCAGACCATCCGGGCGCCGCAGGAGGAGATCAGGCGCATATTCAGCGAGCACAAGCTGGGCAGCGCCCGCGGTAGGCTCGGTCGCTGGGTGGCCACGGAGCTGCTCAAGAGCGGTTCGCTGATCGTGCAGAAGTTCGACCTGGTCCAGGCCTTCACGGCCGTCGCAAGGGGCCTGGAGCACCGCGACCGGATGCGCGTCGAGGACGCCATGGGCGCGTACCTGATGGCCGCGTGACGAGCACTACCACCCCCTTCCTCACCGCGGTGGTTGTGCTGCCTTCATGGCGGTGCTATTCTGTAAGTCAAGTGAAGTGATGTGGGAGCCCGGAATGAAACTACCCTGGTCATTTCTTGCTGTTGTTGCCCTCTCGGCGGGATGTTCGGAGACCCAGGGCGAACCGCCAACCTGTCCTGACGAGCTTTACGAACAGCCGCCAGTAGTCGTGGAGTACTATGGAGAGTCGGGAGTTCTCCCCAGAGACACACACTCGCCAACCGAGGGCTTCGTCTTCGTCGAGGCGACATGGGAATACGTTCGACGCCTCGAGGTACCCTACGAGCAACGATGTGCGGACAATTTCGTCACCGATCCTCCCTCTCTTCCATGTTCGGTCGAAACGGTAATAGGAATTCTGCCCGATGGAGAAGAAACGATTGAAATCCTTGTCGGCATTCCTGCCGATGAGCTGGAGAAGATCCCTTCGGGGATACTGGTCCGCTATTCGCTCACACCACCAAATAGCCACGATGTTTATTGGGGACTTTCCCTGGGTTTGAATCTTGTTGTCGAAAGTCCCGAGAGCGGACAGCTCCTTCTCGCCGCCATGGGATACGAGCCACTTGGAGAGAATCAATTTCAGCACGACTTCGGCCAACTCACAGTATCGAGGGACAGCAAGTACATCTGCGGCTACAAGATGTACATGGACTGCAAGCACTACGGCGTTACAGCCATTGTCGTCACCTCCGACAAGGGCAATTCTCGTGTCAAGCCCGGAGAGTCCGCTGACGTATCAGTTACCGCCGCAAAATACCGTGTGACTCACAGGCGAGGAAAAGACAGGACATGCTTTCCGGATTACAACTGTTGCGGTGACTTAGAACTGGATCACTACTCGTACTCCATAGTGCGAATCGAATGAACGGCAAGCGTTCAACCCGTTTTCAGCCGGCCTGCCAGGTCGATCCCGTCGACCCCCTTTTCAGTCGCTACCCGGTCCTATCGCTGCCATGGGATCCTGAATTGGCTAGTGGTTCACTCGCCCCTCGGGGTCGAGGTCTTTTCGGACATCAGCGCAACCACCGAGGATGCGATCAGGGCGTAGCCCGCTAGCGCAACGGCGGTGACCGGTTCGTCCCAGGCGAAATAGGCCACAACCGACGCCAGGGCCGGCTCGGTCAGGGTGGCGACCGAGATTTTCGAGGCGGCGATGTATTTCAGGGCGTGGTTGAACGAGGTGTGGCCGAGCGCGGTGGGTATCAGGGCCATCAGCCCGAAGCACAGCCAGGTCTGTCCGTCGTAGTCGATAAGTTCCACACCCAATGCCAGCATTACCCCGAACGACACCAGCGCCGCGATCCCGTACAGGGCCGGGACGTACACCCGGTTGTCGAGGGTGCGTCGCAGCCGCTTGCCCAGCAGGAAGTACGCGGTGAACAGGACCGAGCACAGGAGCGCCATGGCGTCGCCGGCCACCGAGCCGTGCGTCGGGTCGAGCCCTTCCAGGCCGATGACCGCCACCCCTAAAAGGCCCAGTCCGATGGACACTCCCAGCCGGAGGGTGAAGCGCTCCCGGAAGACCAGCCAGGCGGCCACACCGGTCAGCACGGGGTTTACGGCGAACACGATTGCCGCCCGGGCCACCGTGGTCATCTGCACGGCGGCGATCCAGGCGAAGAAATGGCAGGCCAGGACCGCCCCGGCCGCCAGCAGCAGCCACTTCTCCCGGCCGGTCAGCCGGGCCAACTGCCGGATGCGGGAGCCGGCCATGGGGCCGAGCAGGGCGGCGGCAATCAGCAGCCGCCAGCCGGCGATGGCCACCGGATGGGCCTCACCCAGCCGGATGATGTTCCCGGATTGGCTGGCGGCGACGAGGCCGAGAGCCAGAAATGCGTAGACGTGTTTGGAAATGAGTATTGCCTTCTCGACTAGCAACCGCTGTTGCAGACGCAGGTGCCGACGTTTTGGCAGGTCTGCTGGCAATATTCGGAGCAGTCTTCGAGGATGCAGTTGCCGGTGCCGCTGCACATCATGGTGCAGTCGCCCCCGGAACATGACAGGATGCAGTTGCCACTGCCCTCACAAAAGACGTCGCAGCCGCCGCCCTCGCACGTGAAAGTGCAGTTGCCGATCCCCGTACACACCAGGCTGCAATCTCCGCCGGGGCAGTCGTAGTCGCAGTTGCCGATCCCTTCGCAAGTGCACATCTCGCCGGCGGAGCAGCCCCCGCTCTTGTTGCCGATGTAGCAACCGCTCGTTCCGGCGAGCAGGATGATCGCCAGAGCCGCCAATGTCATTATCGGAGCCAGGCGTGCCATCGGTCACCTCCCAGAGTCGCCGTACATACGAAAATACTATCAGATCATGCTACCGCCTTCAACAGTTCACGGGCGCCCGGATTTCCCAGAGGCATCCGCGCTGTTCGAGGCAAAGAGCACCCCAACCCACCGCAAAACAGGGGGAATTCTCAGGGCTGAATTCTTTGGGAGCATTTTTTTGCGTTTTCCGCTAGTGTATCCGGGCCGGGCCGGGGAAGAGCCCGGTGATAGGGATCCACACAGCTCTGCGAGGTTCTCATGTCGAAGTGGGTGAGGTTGTTCGCATTGTTCTTCTTTCTCACCGCCTGGGGCTTGATCCAACCGGCGGCGTCGGCATCCGACGAGGATGAGCGGGAGGCTCCGGGCGAGAAGCCCGGCGACGACAAGGGCGAGGAGGGAGATGCCGAGGATTCTACTCCACCTCAGGCGCCGGCCGAGGTGGAGGCGCCGGCCGAGGTGGAGGCGCCGGCCGGGGTCGAGGCGCCGGCCGGGGTCGAGGCGCCGCAGGTGGTCGAGGGTGCGGCGCCGCCGCCGGAGGCCCGTCCATTCATCAAGGGCGACCTTATTTATCCTGGCACGCGGCGCCTGTTGAGTCGCTTCGACCACATCGGCGTGTCCGTCGGCGCCAGCGTCATCGAGAGCGACGTCTGGGCCGTGGTCTCTCCGGGAATGGCGTGGTACTTCGATTTCGGGCTGGCGATCTCGGCCTCCGTGCCACTGCGTCTCCTGGCGGTCGACATCATCGGGAGCGACGCCTCATACGGCGGGCTCAAGGTGCGCCGCGAGGACTGGGACGAGATTGCGGATTTCGCCAGGATCATCCGGTTCATCACCTTCGGCCGCAAGGAGGCCAACGTCTACGCCAGCATCAACACCATGCGGCCCGCAACCATCGGTCACGGAATGCTGATGAGTAACTACCAGGGCGACATCGACGTGGACCGCTCCCTGACCGGGCTGGTCTTCGACGCCTACAACGACTACGCCGGGTTCCAACTGCAGGCCAACGACATCACGGTCCAGAACCAGATATTCGCCGGCCTGGCGTTCGTGAAGCCGCTGTCGCTGTTCCTGGACGACGTCCACTCCAGGAGCCTGTCCCTGGGCGTCGAGTACGTCATCGACACCAAGGCGCCGCGTTGCGTCAGGAAGAGCGCGGACAGCAGCGAATGCGTGCAGGGGACCGGACACAGAGCGGGCATCGACCCCTATACCGGTGAATACCTCGACGATGCGTTCGTGCGCACCGACCCCGACACCGGCCGCTTCGCGGTCGAGGAGGCGGCGGTCCAGGCCATCGGCTGCTCGGTGGAGTTCAAGTTCTACAAGGACGAAGCGGCCGATCTCAAGGTCTACGGGACCTACCACCAGTTTCTAAACGAGGGCGGCGGCGGCGGCGGCGCGCTCGGGGTGCTCGCCCGCCTGAACGTCGGTGACAAATGGATCAGCGCCTTTCGTCTGCGCGGCGAGTATCGCACCTTCGGCGACGGCTTCCTGCCGGCCTATTTCAACAGCCTCTACGAGATCCAGAAGTACTCATATCTCCTTCGCGCGCGTGACTACCAGGTGGCGCCGACGAAGTATCAGCAGGTGTTCGGCGATCCAGACAACGGCTTCGAGCGAGAGAACCACGGACAGCGGCACGGGTTCAACATCGATCTGAACTGGGGTCTGTTCAAGGGCACGCGTAGCGCCAAGCAGATCGCCCTGGGGCTGGGGCTGCAGGAGTCCACGGGCCCGTACGACACGAACTTCTATGTGCATCTCGAGTTTCCCATGCTCGAGTGGTTGCAGATATTCGGGACTTACATGCGCATGAACATCGACGGGCTGGGGGGGCTCTTCTCCGAGACCCAGGACGCCGTGGTCCTGACGGGCCTGCGGCTGCAGATCCTGCCCTTCATGTTCATCAACGCGCACTACTCGCAGAGCTTCAGGACGATTGCCTCGCCGGGCACCGAGCTCCATATCGGCAACGACACCATCGTGGACTACAACGGCGAGACATCGCCGTATTTCAGGCAGGATCAACTGTTCGAGAACGTACATATGATCTTCGCCGAGATCGAGTTCGGCTGGGAATTCGACGATTGATCGAGGAACAGGCCAATGGCGAAAGAGGCAGAGATGAACGCAAAAGCGATACCGAAGATTCCCTGTTACCTGGCGGCGCTGGCCGCCCTGGTGCTCGCGGGCTGCACCGAGATCGACGAAGTCGAGATCGGCGGCGCGGGCGAGGGCGAGGTCTGCCATCAGGTGTCCGACTGCAACGCGGGGTTCACCTGCGAGGCAGACAGATGCGTCGCCGTGGCCACCACGACGGCGGGTCCCCAGCGCGGCGACACGTGCAGCAGCAACGCCGACTGCGCTCCGGATCTCTTCTGCGGCACGCAGGACGTCTGCGCCCGCACCGAGGGCGCCGACGAGGGCGCCCCATGCGGGCTGACCATCGATTGCAAGAGGGACCTCGTCTGTCACGGCAGCAGTCTGGTGTGCGTCGATCCCAACGACTACCCCGAGTACCCCGAGGAGAGTGGGGTCGGGGATCTGGAAGATCCCTGCATCTCGTTCACCGACTGCCGGCGGCCCTACCTCTGCGCCATAGCGGACGCGGAGAACGCCAAGTGCGAGAAGCTGCCCTTTTTTCCCGGGCCGGATTGCATCAGGACGGAGGAGGAGGCCGGCGCGTTCCGGGTCTACTACGAGATCCCGCCCGGGACCATCTCCCCGGACGAGCCGTTCGAGTTCTACCGGTTGCCGTTCCCCAACGACATTCGTATCATCGATGGCAATATCTCGCTGGCCGGCCATCCGGCTCCGGGCGAGGTCATGGGCATCAACGTCGCCGGGGAGTACCTCCGCGCCGTCGAGCAGGACGCGGACGGCTTCGCCCTCAACGGGCCGGTCTTCTTCCGCCTGACGGACTTCCCGCAAAGGTCGTCGATCTGCCTGGGTGAAGGCAGCGTCTATCCAGAAGACGGACTTGACGAGTTCTGCCTTCAGGACGGTGACGCCAGCGTCTATCTGGTCAAAATCGATGATCCCGATTCGGCTGACTACGGGCAGCGCATTCCGGTCCAGATCGCGCTGTTTGAGGATCGCGGGCAGTACATGTGCCAGAACGCCATCGGCGTGGGCCCGCTGGACGGAAGGCCGCTCGATCCCAACACCACATACGCGGCCGTCCTGACCACGGGCCTGCGTGACATCCGCGACGACCCGCCCATCCAGGACCTGGATTTCATCGCCATCCTCGATGATGACGAATCCCTTCCGGCCGATGTGCTTCAGGCCACGGCTCCGCTGCGAGACTGGATCGTTGACCGGGGAATCGACGCCAGCACGATCGCCGCGGCGGCGGTCTTCACCACCGGCGATCCGTCCCGCATCGGCAGCTACCTCTACGATGCGGTCCAGGCGCTGCCCGCGCCGACCTTCAATAACGACGCCATAAACTGCGACGACGACCCCCCCGACCCGCCGTGCCACGGGCTAACTGTCCAAGGGGCCATTCCGGCGCGCGCCTGTGAAATCAACGCCTCCTTCTACGAGATCCACGGCACCTACGACGGGCCGGTCTTCCAGAAGGGCACGCGGCCCTACTTCACCAGCGAGTTCGGCGGAGACATGAACTACGACGCTGCGGGGCTGCCCGAGAAGGTGCGCGACGAGAGCATGTGCTACGCCCTGACCATCCCCAAGAACCTGACCATGCCGGCCGACGGCTGGCCGGTGATGATCTACGCCCATGGGACCGGCGGCAACTACCGCTCCTTCGTGGGCAAGACGACCACCGAGGACTTTACATCCTTGGGGTTCGCGGTGATCGGCTTCGACAACGTCATGCACGGCCCGCGGCAGGACCCATCGGCCAACCCCGCTGGTTGGTTGGCGGACCTGTGGAACGTGGCGCAGCCGGGCAACCTCTACTTCAACGTCATCAACCCGCGCGCGGCCCGCGACAACACGCTCCAGGGCGCGGTGGATCTCTTCTACCTCACGCGGCTGCTGGCGAGGGACAGCCACAGCCCGCAAGTCGCCGGGATCGACACGCGGTTCGATCCCGATCAGATCTACTTCATCGGCCACTCGCAGGGGACGACGATCATGTCGCCCTACCTGGTGCACGAGACCGGGATCCAGGCGGCTGTGCTCAGCGGGGCCGGGGCCGAGCTTGTGCTCTCCATTCTCAACAAGACCAAGCCGGTCGACATCCGCGAGGTGACGAGCACCCTCTTCGGCGACAAGGGGCTCAGCCGCATCCATCCCATGATGGGGCTGCTGGCGATCCTGTTCGGCCCGGCCGATTCGGTCGCCTATGCCTCTCAGTTCGTCGTGAATCCCCCGCGCAGCCCCCTGCCGCTGATCATGTTCTCGGGCATCGGCGACAGCTACACCCCGTATCAGACCCAGGAGGCCTTGATCCGGTCCATGGGGATCCCGCTGGTGGCGCCGGTCGAGGTGCAGATCGAAGGCGTCGAGGTCGTCGACCCGCCGATATCGAAAGAAGATATCGACGGGCCAGCCGGGGCGCTCCAGTTCGAGCCGGAGACCTGCGAGGTGATTGATGACGGGCACTTCGTCCTCTTCAACTGCAGCGACGCCCGCGACGCCATGATACATTTCCTCAGCACGACCCTGGCAGGGTCGCCGGAGATAGACCGATGAAACGCCGAAACAAGTGCACTTGTATCTCACTCGGAGTCTTGCTGACGTCGCTGCTCCTGTCGTCGTGCGACAGCGGCGGCGTGCCGATCCGCCTGCGGATCGACGAGTTCACCATGGATCTCGACGTCGACGAGATGGTGGCCGAGGCCCTCGACAAGTTCAAGAACACGGGACTCCTCGATGCCAACACCCAGTACTTGCCCGAGCTGTGGCCCGAGAGCCTGCCCTCCGTTCAGTACCGGGTACTGCTCGCGGCGCCGCCCATTCCGGTCGATCTGACACCCGATCCGGACTCGGAGGAGGCCGAGAAGTACAAGGACATCAGCAATGCGGAGGGAGTGATCACCCGCATCGAGCTGAATCGGCTCGTGCTGCGGATCGAGTCCAGCAGCATCACGGTGGCCTTGCCCGAGATGCGACTGCAGGTGGCGGACGAGAAGGACGCCGATCCCGAGGATCGCCTGGCGTGGCGCACGATCGGATGGATTCCGGGAGCCGAGCCCGGATTCGTCGGCGACATGGAGTTCGAGTTCCTGCCCGGCGGCGAGAGTTACCTGAACTCCCAGTTCCGCGACGAGGGCAAGGAGTTCTCCATCCGGGTCCTGAGCAAGCTCGAGATCGATACCGACGAGAATCCGCGGCTGCCGGCGGGCAAGGCGCTGGTCCGGCTGATCGTGGTGGCCACGTTCTTCATCGACCCCGCGGGCGCCATCGAAGCCGCCCAGTAGTGATAATGCCGTGAACATCTGGAAGGAGTTATCGAGATGGAAATCATCGACTTTCGAGTGAGGCCTCAGACGGAGTTCTTCTACCGGAAAATCTATCCCAACCCCATTCCCGCCTTCGAGCCGTACATCCGGCTGTTCAAGGCCACCCCCGGCGACGATCGCCTGAGCTTCAAGCCGATCGAGGACTCTATCGAGGAGATGGGCGCGCATGGGATCACCCGCGCCGTCGTCTTCGGAGGGGACGAGGAAGGAAACAAGGCAGTATTCGAGGTCTGTGAGAAGTACCCCAAGACCTATATCGGCCTGGCCGGCATCGACGTCACCCATGGCGTTTCCAAGGGGGTCGAGGATCTCGAGACCGCCTACCGCGACTACGGGCTGCGCGGCCTGTCCCTCAGCCCCTTCGTCACGGGGATCCGTCCGGACGACAGCCGCTACTATCCCCTCTACGCCCTGTCCGAGAAGATGGGGAGGGTGTTGCAGTGCCACTCGGCGATCCACTACAACCCGGAAGTGCCCCTGGACATCGCCAACCCGACCTGCCTCGACCGGATCGCCGTCGACTTCCCGAGACTGAAGATCGTCATGTCCCACGGCGGTTACGGGTTCGGGGACATCGGCATCACGGTCGCCGTGCGGCATCCCAACATGTACATCGATCTCTCGGGAATCCACCCCGACTACATCCCCGAACGCATGATCGCGATGGCGAACTCCCTCCTGCGCCGCAAGGTCATCTTCGGCACCAACTTTCCGTGTATGGCCTACGACAGCGTCCATCTCTGGAAGAAAATAATCCGCGAGGAGAACCACGATCTGTTCTTCGCCCGGAACGCCAAGAAGGTGCTGGGGATAGAGTGAGCATGGCCGGCCCGATCCGCAGCACCCCGGTGGATCCGTTCACCGAGATCATGTTGTGCAGGGACAGCGACGCCTATCCGTGCACCGACTTCACCCAGCTTCAGTTCCGGGGGCCGATCGATCTCGACGCCATGGCCGAGTCGTGGGAAGAGGCGCTGAAGCTGGTGCCCATGTTCAGCAGCCACCTGGGCGTGGAGCGTCGCGGCGTCTTCGAGCTGCCGGTCTGGCAGTACGACGACCGGGTTCGGAACCCCCTGCGGGTAGACGACTGCAGGCACCTCGCGTCGGAACCGTTCGATCCGATGGAGTTCTCGATGGAATACCATCGCGACCGGATGCAGCGCAGGATGGATCTGGAGCGGGAGTTTCCGTTCAAGGGTCACCTGCTGAGGATCTTCGACGACCGCCACATCCTCTCGGTCGTCTACCAGCACAGTGTGGTCGATCCATACAAGGCCTTCAAGGTCCTGACCAGGCTGCTCGAGTTGTATCACGAGAGAGTCAAGGGCGAAAGGCCCGAGTGGGCCGAGACGATCGGTATGACGGCGCTGGCGCGAAAGCGCGAGCCGCTCTGGGTCGCGCCGAGAAGCACGATGTTCACTTTCCCGCGAGACGTGTTCCGCAACTTCCGTCGATGGAACAAATCCCGCGGGCCCGTCAGGTTCTCGCAGATCGCCACGCGGGAAATCCTGGACTTCCGGCAGGTCAAGGGTCGATACGGCCTGCGTGCGGTCATCGACGACGCGGCGCTGTTCGAGAGCCTGCTGGCGAGGGCCAAGCGGAACGGCGCCACCTTGAACGACCTCTTGCTGGCGGTCGCGCTGCGGTGCATAACCCGCTGGAACCGCGATAACGCCGCTCCCGCCGAGTACTTCCGCCTGCTCCTGGCCTCGAGCCTGAAGGGGCGGACCGAGGTTCCCGAGACCGTCGGTACCGGGTTGTCGGGCCTGACCTTTGCCGTTCGCGGGAACGAGAATGGCGACCTGGACGAGTCGATCGGTTTCTTCAGGAACTACCGCCGCTCGATCCTGGAAAACAAGCTCGACATCAAGGCATATGCCTGGATGTCGCAGTGGTACTCGATCATGCGCGTCCTGCCGCTGAAGATCCGCATGCGGTACCTCGCTCCCATGCTGACCTCCCCGCGCGTCTGCTTCAGCCTGTCCAACATCGGCGTGATGTGGCCCAGGATCGAAGACGGCCGACCGACGCTCGACTCGGCGGTCCTCGGGGCGGGGGACCTGGTCATCGAGGACATGCACAGCTGCCCCACCCTGGGCCCGAACACGGGGTTCGGGATGATCGCGCGGATGCACAACCGCCGCTTCTACATGAACTTCATGTTCGACCGCTTCCGGTTCCGGAAGGACGAGGCCCGGAGCCTGGCCGATCGTTTCGTCGAAGGCGTCACCAACGCAGCGTAGAGGGGGTCACCCCCCCGATTGCAGAACGCCTCGAATCCAGGCGGCTGCGTGCTCCCAGAGCGGCTCGTTGCGCGGGTCGGTGACCATGTCCATGTGGCCCGGACGGAGCCCGCGCAGCTCCGGGTGGGGGCATCCGGGGCCCAGCCGCAGGACCTCCCGCCGCGGCCCGAGCGGGGCGCTGAAGTTCAACGCCTCGTCGGGGCGGGCGTACAGGCCGTCTCCCTCGCTGACGACGTGCAGGACCGGGCACCGGACGCGAGACAGGGCGGCGTGATAGTCCACCCCGTCGCGGGAAGTCCAGCGGTCGTGCGCCACCCAGTCGAAGAAGGTGTGCCAGTAGCCGGGCGCCTCGTCGGCCGTCCCGAAGCCGAGGCGTCCCGAGGGGAGGTATCCGAACGTCCTGTTGAGCGCCTCACCGGCCCCGACGATCGCGAGCTGGGCAAGCCAGCCGGCGAAGGAGCCCGCCCAGCGGCGGTTCCACAGGTTGATCGCGAAGCCGACCACCCCGTCCACCGGCGCCTCGGGCTCGAGCCCCAGGTAGGCCAGCGAGGTGTGGCCGAACAGGCTGTGACCGACCAGCGCCAGCGGAAGCCGGTCATCGAGCGAGCGGGCCAGGTCTATGTAGACTTCCGTGTCCCGGACCAGGTCGTCGTAGCTCCAGTCGCCGCCCCGTCTCGCGGTCGGCCCGCTCGCCCCGTGCCCGCGCAGGTCGGGCACCAGGACCCTGAATCCGGACCGGACAAGCACCGAGGCGACCGTGGGCCGGTCGGCCCGGCACAGGGTCTTGCGGTCGACCATCATGGCCGCCCCGGCCACGACCATCCCCCGGGCAGGCCCGCGCGGCCTGAACTCCAGCACGCTCAGGCGCCAGCCGTCCGGGGCATGGACGAGGTGTTCTATGGACTCCGGCATCATCCGCATCTTGACAACCCCCTGAGGCCAACATACTCTTCTGGCACAATAATACCTGTCCATCAAGAGGGGCGCATGGATCTCATTGAACTCGGCGAAGTCGAGGGGATCGAGCATGTTCAGAAGCTTCCGATCTTCTCCCTGTTGACCTTCGAAGAAACCTCAAAACTCGGCAAGATCGCCGTGCACGAGCGACTGGCCGAGGGCACGGTCGTGATCGAGCGGAACGAGCTGGGCGAGGCCCTCTACATCATCTGCGAGGGCGAGGTCCTGGTCACCAGGGGCGGGGAGGGCGACGAGGCGGACGAGGAACTCGGCCGGCTCGGCGTGGGCGACATCTTCGGCGAGATGTCCCTGGTGGACGACATGCTCACCAGCGCGCAGGTGACGGTCACGAAGCCGTGCAAGCTCCTGAAGCTGCCGCGCAGCGAGTTCCAGAGACTGATCGATTCCGACGACAAGCTGGCCCTCAAGATCTACCGGTCGTTCTGCCGGACGCTTTCGGAACGCCTGCGTTACGTCAACGACCTCCTCTCCGCCGCCCAGGCGTTTTCGGTCGGCGTTCACTAGGAGTTTCCCGTGGACCTCGAGACCTTCAATCGCTTCCTGGCGGCGGCCGTGAACGCGGGCGCATCGGATATCCATTTCAAGGCCGGAAACTCTCCCGCCATACGGCTGAAGGGAGAGCTGATCGCGTTCAAGGTCCCCGCGCTCCAGGCCGAGGACACCCGGAAGATCGCGGGCCTGATCCTGGAAAGAACTCGGTTCAAGGGCGACATCGACGAGATCCTGGAGAGGGACTCCAGCTACGCCGTCGAGGGCCTGGCGCGCTTCAGGGTCAACATCTTCCGCAACCGCGGGACGATCGCCGCCATCCTGCGCGTCATTCCGTACGATATCCCGACGTTCGAACAGCTGGGGCTGCCGCCGGTCCTGGAGAAGATCAGCCAGAACGAACGCGGGATGATCCTGGTCACCGGCGTCACCGGCTCGGGCAAGAGCTCGACCCTGGCGGCGATTGTCGGCTACATCAACGAGCACGACCGCAAGCACATCATCACCATCGAGGACCCGATCGAGTTCTTCCACGAGGACAGGAACTCGCGAATCACCCAGCGCCAGATCGGGCCGGACACGGAATCCTTCGCCTCCGCGCTGCGCGCCGCCTTGCGCCAGGATCCCGACGTGATCATGCTGGGCGAGATGCGCGACATGGAGACCATCGACATCGCCCTGAAGGCGGCCGAGACGGGTCACCTGGTTCTCTCCACGGTGCACACCACCGACGCGGTCCGGACGATCAACCGCCTGCTCGGCGTCTTCCCGCCCGACTTCCAGCACGGCGTGCGCAACCGCCTCGCGGACGCCCTCAGGTCGACGATTTCCCAGCGGCTTCTCCCGGAGGCCTCGGGCAAGGGACGGGTGCCGGCCGTCGAGATCATGATCTCGACCACCACGGTGGCCGCGTACATCCGCGATGCGGCGCGCACCGCCGAGATCAAGGACTACCTGGAGAAGAGCCACGAGACCCTCGGAACACAGAGCTTCGACCAGCACCTGGCCGAGCTCTTCACGAACGGTCGCATCACGCGTGAAGTCGCCCTGGAGGCGGCCACGAGCCCCTCGGACCTGGAGCGGGCCCTCAGCTTCGAATAGGCGTTTTTGCGATTGCTATCTGTGTGTGTCTTGGAATCGTTTGAGGATGACGACCGAGCTGTCGATATAGTCCTTGAAGCTCTTCCTGGCGTCGAACATCTTCTTGAGATCCTTCTCCACCGACGCGAGCTGAGGATAGTTTGAATTGGCGAAATAGCTCCCTCCGGCCGGCATACCGGGCCATTGTTCCCTCAATCTCTCGTCGTCGAGAACGAACACTGCGGTTATTTCCGAGAATACCCAGACACGCCAGTCGTCTACTTCCTGCTTTCCATAGTACTTTCGCGTGATGTGAAACAGGTGGGAAAGCAGAATCTCGTGCGCCACGATCCGTTTCTTCAGCACGGGCATCAGATCGCACCCGGCGGCTATCTTGTTGCCGTACCAGTCGCTCAGGCCCGGGTGGAATGCGGAGACGACGCAGATGTACTCGTCATAGAACCAACCGTGACCCGTGACCTCAGTAGTCACCTTTGAGAACAGCTCGATGATAGGTGCCCAGGCTTCGGTGTACTCCTTCTGCGCCGTTGCGATTCGCTCCCCAACCTGTTCGAACCTCGCATCGACGAGTTCGTCCAGTTCCTTCTCGATCTCCGCAATGTCGTCGGCGGCTCCCATGGTCCGCGCGAGCCCGGGGTCGATTCCCATGCTCCTGGCCCGCGATTCCAGCCCGGCCGGGTCGTCGTGGTGAAACATCCCGTATATTCGCCTCTTGTCGAAGTCCTTGTCGGTGATGAAAGTGAGCTTGAGGATCGGGTGAGCTTTCTCGGGCGACAAGGTTTGGTGCGCGGTAGAGCCCACATTTTTTCCAGCAGCGCACGACGTGACGAACAAGCCGACTGCCAACATGAACACAATGGCTCGATGCACGGTTCCACCACCTTATGTCACGACCCGGTTCCATATCAGCACAAGAAGGGTTATTCTTCAAGCCACCATGTACGATCCAGTCGCGCTCGCGATCGAGACGGAGAGACGAGTGAGCCAGGGGGACCGGCGCAGGTACTACCGGTTCCGGGGAGCGCGGTTCTACGGAGGGATCGCAACGGCGGATTGCGTGGGCTGCTGTCTGCGGTGCGTCTTCTGCTGGGGGTGGAACAGGGTGGTCAACCCCGGCGGCGCCGGGAAACTCTACAGCCCCGGCCGGGTGGCGAACCGGATCACCGACATCGCCGTCCGGCGCGAATTCCACCAGGCCCGCCTGAGCGGTGCCGAGCCGACCCTGGCCCGCGCACACCTGCTCCCCGTGCTGGAGCGCCTGCCCGCGGACATGACCTTCATCCTGGAGACGAACGGCATCCCGCTGGGCCAGGATCGCGGCTACGCCATGGAACTGGCCGCCTTCCCCAATCTCCACGTCCGGGTGAGCCTAAAGGGCTGCACCCCGGACGAATTCTCGCGGCTCACCGGGGCCGAGGAGGAGGCCTACGACCTTCCCCTGAAGGCGCTTCACAACCTCATGGACGCAGGCGTCGACTGCCACCCCGCAGTCGTGACGAGCTTTTCGGCAAGCCGCTCCCTGGACCTCATGACGAGTCGCCTGCACGAGATCCATCCCCAACTGGCCGACTTCGAGCCCGAGGAGATCTTTCTCAACCCGTCGATCGCGAAAAGGCTCGAACAGCACGGTCTCACCGTCGATCGTTCCCGGTGAGGAGGTCGGGGTCTGCACACCCCGGAAGATCAAGAAGCCATAAATGTGTTGCATTCATGCGATGCATGCAATATGATGTCAGCAATGCATGCATCGGGAGGAATACCATGAAACAACTGACCATTCGCGGTATGGATCCGGTTCTGCGGGCGGCTCTCGAGAAGGAAGCCGGTCGCCGGGGCTTGTCCTTGAACCGGTCGGTGCTGTTGTTGTTGCGCCGAGCCCTGGGTCTCGTCACCGACGAGGAAGAGGAGCGCGATACGGCTGTGTTCGACGATCTGGATCACCTGGCCGGCACGTGGAGCGAAGAACAGGCCGAGGAGTTCGAGGCAGCGCTGCTCGCACAACGGACCGTTGACGAGGATCTGTGGCGATGAACCGGTTGATGCTGGATACATCTTCGTATTCGGCCTTCAAGCGCGGGCACCCGGGGGCGATTCACGCCATTCAGGCAGCCGCCAGGTTGCTGGTTCCTTCCATCGCTCTGGGCGAGTTGCTGGCCGGCTTCGAGATCGGTTCCCGGAGGGAGGCCAATCGGCGGGAACTGGAGGAATTTCTCGAAAGCCCCAGGGTTGTCAGGGTGTCCATCGGGCCGGCAACGGCGGAACGCTATGCCGTGATCCTGGCTTCCCTTCGCAAGGCGGGCCGACCCATTCCCACCAACGACCTCTGGATCGCGGCCTGCTCCATGGAGCAAGCCGCGGAACTCCTCACACTGGACGCGCACTACCTGCACGTATCCCAGATCCTGGTACGTCATCTGCCTTCGGAATCCGAAGCAGAACACTGATCAGTGGGGGAAAACCCACCAGGGTTTTCGTATAGTTTTCATTGGGTTGTGGATTTCGATGGATCGCCTGGGGCTCGTCCCCTCGGATCCGGCTCCTTGCCGCGGGTTTGGTCGGTGTTCCGGGGTGGGGTATCCTGTTGGAAATCGAGAGGTTGGGAGGAGGCTTGAGATCTGGCGCAGAACTTGCGTTGAGAGTGGGGCGGGAAGCGAACAATTTCATGGAGGAGGATGAGATGAGAACGGCAAAGATCGTCATGATGTTCCTGGCCCTGGGCATGTTTTTAGTGGGGTCCTGTTCCGTGTACAGTAGCGAGCCGATCGCCGGAGATCTGAACGGTGATGGACACCTGACCCAGTCCGACATCGCGTTGCTCGAGGAGATGATCGCCAGCGGGAATGACGACCCGGCCGGCGATCTGAACGGGGACGGGCAGGTGGACGAGGCGGATCTGGACGAGCTCGAGGACCTGGTCTGCGAGGCCAACGGGGCCGACATGACCGACGACGGGGAGTGCTGCACCACGACGTCGGACGGCACGCTATGCTGCGACGTGAACTTCGACGGCGACTTCTCGAACTGTCGACCGCCGGACCACGAGTGCAGGCAGGACTCCGACTGCGACGTGCTCGACTGCCCGGTCTACTGCTCGGCGGCGGGCAAGTGCCGCTGCCAGGGCATGTGCGACGAGGACGAGGACTGCATCATCTTGAACTGCCCGGCCTTCTGCAATGACAACGGCGAGTGCGGGTGCAAGATCCCGTGTCAGGACGACGAGGACTGCGCCTTCATCTCCAGGTGCCGTTCGTCCTGCGCCGACGAGGGACATTGTGTTTGCGACGAGGACTGCCTGGGCCAGGGCGAGGAATTCGATGGGGACCCCGAACAGAACAGGTGCTGCCCGGGGCTCGAGCCCATCGTTTTCGCCGAGTACTGGCAGGGCGAGTGCGGGTTCGTCAATTGCCTGTGCTGGGTCTGCGCGGCCTGTGGCAACGGCGCCTGCGAGCAGGGCGAGAATCCCTGCAACTGCCCCGACGACTGCGGCACCCCTCAATGCCACCAGGCCGGCGAGCACTTCATGGACTTCGAGGGCACAGAGGTTTGCTGCGAGGGACTGACCAGGGCCGATGACTGCATCCCGGACATCAACAACGGCCAGGTCTCCTGCGCCTGCCCTGACTGCCCCTGCTTCGTGTGCGTGCTGTGCGGCGACAACGTCTGCGGCGCGGGCGAGAACACCTGCACCTGTCCTGGAGACTGCCCCAGCCCGGAGTGCACGCCAGGGGAAACGATTCCCTGCCACTGCATGAACAACTACGCGTCCGACCCGCCTTGCTACGAGTGCACCGAGGACGGCACCTGGGAGGCCATCCTCTGGCATGAAGATCCATGCCTGTGCATGTTCTGGACGGGCTGCGCGGATGCGTTCGTGTGCGACGGCGAGACCGGCGTGTGCGAGATCGACTGCCGCATGGTCAACTGCGATCCCGGCACCAACTGCAACATCTGCGCCGAAGGGGAGTACTGCGACGAGAACACCGGCCTGTGCGCGTCCGGCTGCCTGGGCGAGGGCGAGCGGTTCGAGTCGTTCGACGACGTCGAGGGCCGCTGCTGCGAGGGCCTGGTGGCCGTCCCGGACCACTTCCCCGGCGACGACGGCTTTTGCGTGGGACCCAACTGCCCGTGCTTCGTCTGCACCCGCTGCGGCACGGACGGAGAGTGCGGCCTGGACGAGAATGTCTGCAACTGCCCCGGAGACTGTTTGGGCGCCACCGGCTGCGACGCCGATGTGTGCACTGTGGTGGAGGGCGAGTACACGGTGTACGGCACCTGCCCGAACATCCCCATCACCGGCCAGATGCACCGGATCACGCAGCTCCACGGCTGCGGCCCCATGGACGCCGAGATGGGGGACGAGCCCTGCTTCGCCTTCTGGGGCTACAAGTGGGACGGCGCGAGCTGCGTGGAGATGTCCGGGGCCTGCCCGTGCTACAACTGCGATAGCCTCTATTGGTCGCAGGAGGAGTGCGAGGACGCCCACGCCCACTGCGCGGACGGCCAGGAGTCCTGCTCCCTGACGTTCCCCAACGGGCTCGCTTCGGTGCTCGGCGCAACGGGCTGCATCGACCACAACATGATCTACACCAGCGCTGGTTGCTACGGCGCGGTGCACGTGACCGGCGTGTCCAGGACCATGTACTTCACCTGTCCCTTCATCGACGAAAACGGCAACGAGGGAACCTGCTCGGTATCGCTCGACGACCTGATCGACTGAGGTTGACGGATGGCGAGCCCCCGGGCTCGCAGATGAGAGGGGCCGGTCCTTTGTGGCCGGCCCTTTTTCAATGTTGAACGCCCTCTTTCCGCAGGTCGACGAAGCGCTTGACCGGCTCGTCCTTGCGCACCACGATCTCGAACGTCCGGCTCAGCTCCAGCACCGGGTTGAGGAGGGTGACCCGGTGCCGGCCCACGTTCAGGCGCAGGCCGTCGACTGTGGGGGTTGTGAAGCCGGTGTCCTTGTCGTCGATGATGATCCTGGCCCAGGGCCGGGAATTCAGAAAAACCATGCCGGTCGCCCGGGGTCTTCTTTTCATTTTTGCCGGGACCGTTTTCGGAGGCGGTTCCTTGGGCGCGGGGCCCGCGTCGGGTTCGATCTCCGCGCCGATCGGGAGGTCGGGGGGCTCGGGCTCCAGGGCTGTGCGGGTCGGTCGGTCCGGAAGCAGGAAGACCTTCAACGCCAGAGCTATGGCGAGCAGGACGATCGCCGCCGACAGGCCCAGGACCATCGGGCGCCAGCGCTTCCTCGGACCCGGCTGGAAGCCTTGACCGGGCTCAACGAGCGGCTGGGTCCTGCGCGCGGCGGACGCCGGTGTGTCGTCGAACGCCAGCGTGTCGCCGATTCCCGCGACCGGCTGAATCGAACTTTCCGGCATGACCTGTCCGAGCCAGTCGATCAGGTCCCCGGTCGTCGGGCCATACCCGGACGAGCGCATGGCACCGTCCAGGGCTTGGTCGAAGGAACGGGCGTCGCCGAAGCGTTTTTTCGGGTTCCTGGCCAGGGCCTTTTCCAACACCTCGTCCAGGACCCGCGGTATCTCCGGCTTTTTCGCGGAAGGGGGCCCGATCTGGGCCCGGCGTACCTCTTTCATCACCTCGATCGGGCTGTCGCCTGCGAAGAGCTCCTCGCCCGCGAGCAGCTCGTGGAGCACAACGCCCAGCGAGAACAGGTCGGAGCGGCGATCCACCGGCGCACCCGAGGCCTGTTCGGGCGACATGTAGCCGGCCTTGCCCTTGATCACCCCGCCCTCTGTCACGCAGGCCCGGATTTTTGCTTTTGCGATCCCGAAGTCGGCCAGCTTGACCTCGCCGGCCCTGGACAGCAGGATGTTGGGCGGGCTGACGTCGCGGTGCACCAGGTGCAGGGGCTGGCCGGAGTCGTCGTGCTTGTCGTGGACGAACGCCAGGCCGGCCAGGACCTGCCGGCAGACGAAGCAGGCCAGCGCCGGGGATGGACTACCGGCGCGCCGCACGAGGCTTTGAAGGTCCGCGCCGTCGACGTATTCCATCACGATGAAGTAGCGGTCGCCGACCTGGCCCAGATCCAGCGCCTGGACTATGTTCGCGTGGTTGAGCAGGGTCGCGATCTTGGCCTCGTCGATCAACATGGCCGTCAGGCGGGGGTCCGAGGTATAAGCCGGCAGGATGCTCTTGATGGCCACCTTCTTGACGAACCCGGCCGCCCCTACAGCCTCGCCCAGGAAGACCTCGGCCATGCCCCCCGAGCCGATCCGTCCGATGATTCGATAGGGGCCGCCCACGGCTCACCTGGGAGCGTTCACGATCAGCCGGTGCCCCGCGGGTGCGTCCGGCCCCTCGAGACCCAGGCCCAGGCCGATCCCGGCCCCCGCCGCCAGCACGCCGCCCACGACCGTCCAGAACCACCAGCTCCGGTACCACTTCACGCTCGGCTGCGGAGGTTGCTCG
>SDBT01005191.1_pt1 | contig 21956 bp, 29 predicted proteins | sample 2277101 | NCBI WGS metagenome assembly SDBT01 (sample SAMN10404973, study PRJNA504765) | marine sediment metagenome | isolation source: marine sediment core GS10_PC15, 103 cmbsf | place: Arctic Ocean: Southern Knipovich Ridge | collected 2010 | reverse complement strand
CCAGTTAATTAGTGCTTCCCCGTTGTCATTGGTGTGTGCTGCGTAAACATAGATAATATCTTTCGTTGCCCATTCACCATTAGCTACCCATGTCTCAACGCAAGTATTCCAGATAAACGCTGTAGCATTATCCGGTTTAGTAGTGTAAGCATCATAAATAGCTTGGTATTCATCACTAAAGCCGGGAACGGTTAATACTACCCCATTATTTGTAAGTACAACCCCGTTATTGATTAGGACTTTCTGCCCGAAAACAGGAAGCGAAACAAGAAATGCTAAAAGAAATAGTAATTTTTTCATTAGTGTTGATCTACGCACATTGTTAAGTTATGTAAAACAAAGGTATCCCCGTTGGTATCCGAAGTACCAAATACCTCAATATATTCATTGGTAGCTAATGGCAGCACCCAACAAAATCCCCAGGAATCGTCATTATCTTGTACAGAGAAATTGGCTTGCATATTGCTATTTGCTATTGTCGTTCCCCCTTTTGCCAGGCGTATTTGGATAAGTGCAGCTACTTCATCGCTCTCAATGGTTACATTAACACTAACTGCAAAATGCTTAGTAACGGTTCCTGTATATGTTAACCTTCCATCATCATGCGTGAAGTCTGCAAGATCATCAGCACCATAAGCTATATTACCCTCATTAAGTCTTTCAAATGTTCCCCCGGTTCCTATTGTCTGCGTCCCTTCTGTTGTAACAAATATAAAAGCGCCGGAATGATTCAATGCTACATCCCCAATGTCTGCGGTTTCTGTGGTGTCAACTTCCCCTGTGGACGTTGGACTTAAAAGCACAAGCTGATCTGAGGCGGTATATCCAATAATAACCTTTTCCTCAAAAGTGTTAAGACCTATATTTAATCCCGTTGCATGATCATTGACAATATTCGTAGCGTTATCTGAAAGGGTATTATTATAAATATCATAAGTGGCAGGGAAGACCTGGGCATCATTATGAACAAATATCCCCCGCGAGTTGCGCTGTAAGATATTACCATAAACATAAACCTCCTTCATATCAGCACCGTTCGCGTGTCCTAACCGAATACCATTTGAGCAGTCCTGAATAGTGTTATTGGTGATGTTAATTGAATCTGAAACGTGTGAATCTGATGTGTTAGTATGAACAAATATCCCGGAAGCAAACCCCCCAGCCACGGTCTGGCCCTTGTGGACGTAATTCCTATCAATGATCCCGTTATAGAATCCACTTATCTGTATGGCGTAACCACTGGTTGAATCGGCCCCCTGAAACTCGTTATCTATAATCAACGCGTCAGTAAGGTTTTTTACAGCGTAGATTGCTCCCTGTCCCGAAGCTGTGATAAACAGATTGTTTTTGATTTTCAGTCTGGTTGCTCCTGCTGCCCCAATCGAAATACCTATTGTACCGCCCCCGTCAACAATAATCTTATTATAAGATATTTCAACATCATCTTCATCGGCAGCCATTTCAAGCATCCTTCCTGCATCAGCCGTGAAGGTGAACCCCATTCCCGAACCTCCCCCAATAATAACCCCGTCACCTGTAATCAAAAGTCCGGTACTACTGGAAGATTGTAATTCTACTTTTACGGTTTGGCCTTCCAAAGTCATAAGCCTGACTGAATCTGTTGACATTACAAGGTGCTCTTCATAAAGCGTGGTATTGTCCGAAGGCGCAAGTACGATAACCACATCACCGATTGCAGCAGCATCGATCCCCTCCTGCATGGTGTTGTATGGATAGATAAAAGACCCTGTTTCAACTCCTGTAGTATTATCAATGGACACCCAGATCATATTCATGTTAGCCTGAAGCAAGGCATTAATAGTTCCTGTACTGGAAGGGTCAAGGTTTATAACCGTTCCCCCACCTCCTGATTGTCCCTGAAGGGATATCCCTAGCGCAAATGATAGCGCGAATAATAATAATTTTTTCATTTTACCAAACTGTTAAATAATACCTCAAGTATAACCCCTCTGTAACGGATCCTTTTGTCAACTTTATTGAAAGAAATTTAAAGTTCTGTATACTCTTTGAAAAAGCTTGACTTGCTGCTGCCGTATCGGATAGCGTAAACGGTAACCTAATATCATCAAATTCATTGAAATACTCTTCATTGGGAGTATTCCGCAGAGCAAAGGTTAATCCCGGTGGTGTTTCTCCAAGGGTAACAACCGCGTCGATATCATCGAAATCATCAAACTCAAATGATACCGAGAAATTTGATTCATCAAACATCCGGATGTATTTAATCGTATCTGCATCACCAGGTACCCGGATAGAGTCCCAGGCGGCCTGTCTTTGCCCAAAGGCCAAAGCCCCGATAAAGAGAAAAGCGAAAAGGATAAGTTGTTTTTTCATGATATAAATTTTATTAAAGTTACTATTTTAATGGATCATTGTCTATATAAGTTATTATCAGTGAGCATTTGCCTACTGCCATAGTATCCCAATTGCCTGTAGGGTCGCCCCCTACCCATAGTGATTGGTCAGTATTAGCCACAGCTAATTTATTTAAACCATTAGACGTAATCCCCGCAATGGTATTTAATGGTTGCATTGCTGTAAGACCAAAGTATTGCGCACCTGACGAAATTGTGCCAACTTCAAGGCTTATTGCATTTGTCCATTCCACTCCGGTTATTAATACAGCATCCAGAGCCCGGGCATTTGCTGGAATAATATCTGTTATCTCCAGGTCCTGCTGGGCACTGTTAGCTATTGAGCTAAAATTAAAATCTGCCCCTGCCCCCGGTGCGCCGATTGTTCTTACAATTGTTCTTACCATATCGTTTGACAATTCTAACACCTCTAAATTCCAGCGCCCGAACTTACTGTCATGGTCAGCACGCTTAATCATAAAGAGCTTGTTATGGTTATTGATTTCTTTTAATATGTTTATTACTGTAAAGTGATTTATATCAGCGTAGAAAATTACAGAAAGTGTTTGGGCCGGGTAAAATTGTTCGCGTGTAAGCGAAGCCTCTAAGAGCTCTACCAGTGTACCCCTCTCCCCACGAGCATTGACCCAGCTGGCTGAGGGCACCGTTAACCCAACATCTGTCCACAGTGAGCCCCTATAAATTAAACTAGAGTTAGGTACATCTGCTGCATCACTTGATAAAAGTTCAAGGGTCCCCCCGTCTTTATTATTTTTTTCAGATACTACTACTGGGGTATCCACAATATCTTCGTACTCTTCCCGGTCAGAAGCATCTATAATAGATAAATTAGCTTCGTCAATACCCCAAAACACATTAACAGGAATAGCAAAAACGGGAGCATAAAAAAGTAGAGTCATAACTCCAGTTGCCGCGCCCCCAATTGAGAGGTTTGCGGTTGCTATATTTACAGTTTTTAGTCCTGAGTCAGTAGGCGCATAAGCAGCTTCGAGATATTTAACAGCTACTCCCCAACCTTGGATATCGAAATCATAATAATACAGAACAGCATCATTAAGAAGTGTTAAAGCCAGCTTTGTATCTGCACTTTTTGTAGTAGGTACATTAATAAAATACTTTACATGGAGTAAAACACGCTGCAGGGCTGTGCGGTCTATTGTAATAGATTGAGATAAGTGTTTAGTATCATCAAAGGGAGTAACACCTGTGATCGCTGCCCGGTTACCAAATCTAAATAGGGCTAAGTTTCCAGTATTTGTCCAGTCATCGGGGTTGCCCCCAGTCCACTCTGTAAAAAAAGCATTAAGAAAAGCTCCCAGGTCGCTTGCTGATTTTGTATTAAAATTCTGTTGAAGGAGATACTTCCGCCAGGGGGCATTGATAAACATTGATCCTCCTGCAATTCTACGAAGGGGGGAAGCTGTTGCTGAAGTTGTGGGGATTATAAATTCAGTATCACCTATTACAGAATCATAAGTAAATACTCCTGCTGAGTATGTCCACTTGCGAATATTGGCTTTAACAGAAAAATCACTAATGACTCTTATATACCACTCCCCCAAAGCTTGCTTTAGGATAGCCCCAAACTTAAAGAGGGTATCATACAAAACATCATAATAACTTTTGCCTGTATAGTTCTCTGCATCTATCCAGGTCTGATCGAGTGGAGAATCAGCAGAGGTCTTATTGTGGGCATCCTCGTAAACATTTATGGTTTCTTCAAGGTCAATATCTAATCCTGTGGCCCCCAGGGTAAGTGCGAAAACTTCTATAAGGCTCATTGATCCAGTCTCTGCCCAGGTAAGAGATCTAAGAAAACCCAGCTGATCAGAAGCTATAATAGCTATGCCGTAAGGGGGGCCTTTATAAGGTTCCTGATATTCATCCGGCATAATAAATCCAGTCCACCAAAGTACAGAATTGATATTAATGATGACTTTATATTTACGGTTATCAGAAGTATATAGCTTTAAATACTGGTAATCAGTTAATGAAGCTAACCGGATAGTAACATAGGACCCATTGATAGGCTCAAATTTAAAGTCAGAAGGGGTATCCCATGAAGGCGTAAGCGGGTTTCCTGTTCCATCAACTTCGGCTAATGCTCCCACATAACCCCTTTCTTGGATCAGTACTTCTACTGAATCACCAAAGTAATCTTCATAAGAAACTTTATATTTTGTAGCGTAACTCATGTAATAGCTGTTTGGAAATCTACTCCTCTGCGATTAGATAAAGCGATATCCCGGCCTTGTAACATTCCTGAGATATTAATATCCTGCCTTTGCAGAGAAGCCGTTAGGGCATTAGCCTCTTCTCTCTGCGCTGTTCGACCGGCTACCAGGTTACTCCCTATAGCTCCAAGAGTTAATAAGGCCGCTCCTCCAGCGAGTAACATGCCCCCAGGACCCGCCAGGACTCCCGTCAAAACCATAGCCCCACCAATAGCAATTAAAACTTTACCGAGGCTTTTTGCCGCTGCTATAAGAGCATTAATAATATTATCGAAAAACATTACTGTATCCCCTGTAAGAACATCAGCAAGGGACTGACTTACAATTTCAGCCATTCCCACAAATGCTTGCTGGACAGTTTCTGTTACTGGGATTAATGATTGAAACCCCTCTTTAAAAGTAGCCCACTTATCGGAAGTCTTATCCAGCATATCCCCCATAGGGATTAACAGTTCTGTCATAGATTCTACAGCTGTACTTATACTGGGTATTACTGTGAGAAGATTATCTCCGGTGGTTACCAGCTTTGCATTGGCCAATCCAAGCCCTTCAATCTCGGTTATGTTTGCTGATATTGCCGCAGCCTTATTTTGGAGAACTATAATACTTTTTTGATCGAGAATATTTGTAAGGGCAATCTGGTCATTAGTTTCCGCTAATTGGTTTTTAAGTTTTTCAAGGGTAACAGCCCTGTCCTCCGGAAGAGTCCCGAATTGGGATGGACCTATGAGCGAAGGGGTTGGAATATCTACTGCAAAAGGCTGCCCAGAAGTACCACCCGACCCTCGCCGGATTTCTGCTGCTTTTTTATTTATTCTATCAGCAACTTTCTCCCAAGCCAACATTGTTCCTTTGGATATTAAAAATATCATATTAGTGTCAGTAAGTATTTTACCTAAAAATTTAAGGTTTTTATTCAGCCCCCCTCCTTGGTCACTGGCCAGTACTGTATTTATACTACTGAGAGTTACATTAACCCCGTCTAGCTTATCTTTTAAATTTCCAACTTCAGTTACAATATCCCCAATAATTTTCTTTGTATTTTCAAAATTAGCACTTAACCGGGCTGTTTTATCTGAAACAGAATCAACTGCTTCTCCTGCACCAGACATTTCACGGGTCATAATATTACCTACAGCTACAGCAAAATCCCCAACTTTTTTAATCTCGGCTTGTAGTGTAGTAGCTGATATTCCGAGGTTGTCCATGACAAGCGCGGATTTACGGCCAATACCTGAAACAAAAGAATTTACTAAAAAATCAACTGACTCACCTGTTTCCTTAGCTCTTCGTGTGGCAAATTCCAAACCCTGAGCAAGTACATCCAGAGGAATTTTAAAGTTATCAGCTCGTACAGCTTGTTGCATAAGTTCAAGCTGAGAGACCGTGCCCTTAGTAGCTCTTACAAGGTTATCCAAGAGCCCCGGTTTTCCAAGGTTAGTAAAAGCTGCCCCTACTCCTTCAGCAACTCCAGAGAGCTTTACGGCCTGCTGAGTAAATTGTGCAAGCTCTCTCCCCCCAAAAGCAAGGCCGGCGGCCCCGGCAAACTTTACAAGCATGCTTTTAGCCTGGTCAAGACCACTCTTAAGGTCATCAGTCTTAGCCCCTACACTTACAAATAATTTTTCAACTAGGCCCATTCTTTAGCATATTAGCTTTAAATTCATCTGATAATTTCATGCCCATTTTCTCTGCCTTTTTAATTGTATCCTCATAAGATTCAACTTCAAGGTTTTCAAAGTCACCCGGGAGAGGTATTAAAAACCTAGGATCTTTCCCTGCCAGGGCCCCGACTATTAACCTGGTATGCCTCCAGTCCTCATTTTTGCGTCTGAATAAAGCATCAACCTTAACCAGGAAATCACTTAACATCATCTGCTCAAATTCCTTACGGCTTAAACCCAGATCCCCGAGAGCAATAACCAGGATTTCTCTCCAGGTTATTTTTTTTTTGAGCCTTCTTTATTAGCTAATAGCTTCTCTATGAGCTGCTCCATTGAGTAAGCCCAGCAATCCATTATCTTTTGATAGTCCCCGGGACTCATCAAGGATATCCACTTATCAACATCAAATTTTGATACACTCCCATTCCGACCCTCTTCGTAAACGGTATTGGCAGCCATCAATAATATGATTATCGAGTTTATAGGCTTCGTGCTAAGGTGCTCAATGATCTCCCCAAACTCTACACCGGTATGATCGGAGAAAATCTGAAGGGTAAGCATACCAAAGGTAAAACCCTTTTTCTGCTTACCTACAGTTACAACGCAAGTATTAGTCATTACGCAGGAACCGTTGACTCAACTGGCAAACCGGTAATACGAAGCACTGCACTCCACGGCCTTGCTGCATTCTTAGGGGCTCCTTGTTGAAGCTTAGTAATAAGACAGCTCCCAGTATAAATGATACTACCCGCGGCAGTGTCACCCCAGATAAAGGCTACAGCTACTCTAAGAAGGGCCGCAGTTCTTAACTCTGAATACCCATAGGTATCAGACTCTTTAAGCACTCCCTCGATATTTAAACTTCCGGAATATTCACCTGTCTTCCACTCTTTTGCTTGTGAAGAGTCTTTTGTAGTGAGCTCAAATTCATCCCACGACTCTTCGAGTGTTTGGTTGGTTGTTCCGTTAACCAGAGTTGCAGCCACTTTAAGGACCACACTGTAACCATCTTTTGGCATAATCTAAAATTTAAAATAAATATTATTCATAACTATCTGCTGAAATAAGAATTATTGATAATACTGTCGAGTCATTGCTTGAATTATATGCAATCGTTTTTGCGTCCGATGCCACAACATCCAGGACAGTATCACATTTAAAAAGTATTGACTGATTTGCTTTAATTGTAAATGAGTAAGTTGTTCCTAGTAATGGATATGGATTTGACCCACCCTGGCTAATAATACAAGTGGCTGCTGAATCATCTTCCAAAGAAAATTTGATTGCCATAATAGTCTCTCCTGTTAGATCAAGAGACTCGTTAAGCGTATTTGTTAAGGAGGTAAGATCCAGGGTACCATCATTAATAAGGGTATCCGAATAAACATTATCTACATCATTGCGGGCACCCCCATCATAAAACCGGAAATTTTCATCCAGGCCATTAATAACCCACCGGGAAGATGTTACCGGAGATATAATATTTTCTATTACAGTGAGGTTACTCACAAGGGTTGTTTCACGAACGCTTGTAGTTGAGACTATCAATAAAACAAGTGCAATAAATCCGGTTATAACTATTAGCTTTTTCATGTTTGAGTAATTAAATTAGTAATATTTCTTTTATGTAATTCCTTCATTCTTTTCTTTTCCACTATGAGCTCTCCAAACTTATTAGCAAATGCAAATTTAGCCATCTCATTACCTTTCTTATGCTTTAATCCTTCAAATACTTCCATTGAAACATTCTGGTCAAAGAGGATATATGCAAGAGCAGCATAATTATATATCTGGTCGGACTCCGTTACCGGATAACTGGTATACTCCCGGTATATATTCCCAATCTCTACATCAAGTACCTTGACTTCTCCTCCGGCTTTCCAGCACTTAAGAGAAGTAAAAGAGTTCATTGCTCCCCGGGTCATTAAAGGTTTGAGCCCTCCGAGCTTAAGCCACCATTTCTTATTTACTCCCATCCCGCCTAACCAGGTAACCGGGCTTTCTTTTTTATCAGTTATCGCTTGGGTCTGGAAAAATTTCAGATCCCGGTCCTCGTTATATTTTACACATTTGGCCCCATAGAGACTGTTGGCCTTATCCATGTCAAGCTGATCATAAGAAAGAGTTTTTGAAATAGGAGTAAATATCGTTTGCTCATTTCGATTGAGAGCCTTAATAAATACCTCCGCCCAGCCTGGGGTGAACCGACTCCGGCAATTACAGAAAAAGAATTTGTCTGCCTTCATAATATCTGTAGCTACCCGGATAGCATCAAAGAGGCCATAGTCTGGGAGTTTATTATGGATAACCTCAAGCCCTGGCCGTGGCTCCGGCTCAGGAAACTTATCTGTATCAGAATGATCGTTAATAAGAATAACCTCTACACTCTTATCAATTGTAGCAAAAAGGCTGTCTAAGGTATTAGTTACCTCTTCCCCTTCATTCCTGGCCGCAATGATTACGGTTAATTTTATTTTGTTAAATACTTTCATCTGTCTTGTATAAAGTAAACTGCTACTGACAACATACCTCCAGCTATAAAAATAAATGTTGAGGGCCTTGTTATATTCTGCCGATTCCCATTTCTTAACATCGACTGAGTAACCATATGATTAACAGCAAACGTTCCAGCTAATACTAACGAAGGCTTAAAGGCCGGATCAGTCTTTATTTTATCCCAAGTAGTAAGCTCAGGTTGGTAATCTAATATGGCATACTTGAATTGCCCGTATGTCATATCTTGGCTATTCGCTACTGAACAAACTAGAATAAATAATGCTACTATATATATTTTTATGGCCATATTGCTGGTGCTCCGTTTACTGTTCCGTCATTTGAATTTACTTGATCCTCCCAGGCAGCATCTGTGTTACCTACCGGGTAACCTTTCCAATATACTACTCCGTCGATTGCAAAGTCCCAAAGGAGTCCTTTAAAAAATCCACCTGCTCCGAGAAGTGAACCAAAGTACTTCCCTGCTACTGTAGCCAGTGTTGATAATTTAGTACCAGTATAAGATTTCCCATTGACTTTTACACTCGTAAGAGCCCCTGCGGTTTTTATAATCTCTACCTTAAGTACTGTATCAAAAAGACCGGCAAGGGGTATGAATATATTATTAGTAGTGTTTGCATTTACTTGCATATAAGGATCAACCCCACCACCATCAGCTTTCAACTGGACAACTACAGCGTCAGAGGTATCAGCTTTAGATAGCTGTATGAGTACCTGGAAACCTGTATTAAAATTTTGACCCGAAAAAATAACACAATTAAAGTTTATAGTTTTACTCCCGTAAATATTTGTTTCTACAGCATCGAGTGTAACAAAATCGTTGACTCCATCAAAATTTAATAACCCATAAGGAACTACTTGCTGTACTCCAAAACGTACCCGGATAGCCTTTCTCGCTAAAATCCCAGACCCGACAATATCATCAAACTTACTTACATCCTCGATCCAGGGAAGGACCGACATAGTAAAACTGATCATCGGTAGATTGACCTTGAAAATGGCATTAAGTATCTGGCCTGTAATAGAGTTTACTGGCTTCATACTCACTCTATTAGTTGCTATCTCTCCTACTATTTCAAAGGTTAATAAGCAATCCCATGAAATCTTATCCTTTGTTATATCGTCACCTACAGAGAGCTCCTCCATAACTACGAATTTGCTTGTTTCAGCTTTAGGAACAGAATCATAAACTGGCCAATCTTCTGAGGCATAGCTTAAATTCCCATTAAGGACTGCATAAAAAGCGGCTAATATTTCACTGCTAGGATCTATCATGAAATTTTTAGTAATTGTCTTATTGCACGTTTATATCTAGGCCATTCATTTTTTGCTGCTGGTAAAAGAAAAGGTTGGGGCAGAGTCCCGAACATTCCTATTTTACGGGCTATTAGAAAAGCTATCCCTTTAGCCAGTTTCGCATTACGAGTAATCTTCATGTGTACCCAGGGAAGGATTGCACTAACTGGTGGAGGTCTTCCAGGTACCCGGCCATAGCCATCACCATCAGCATCTTCAAGGGCTCCGGCATATCTTACATTAGTTCCTATACTTGCTCCTAGACCACCCCGGCCAAAGATAACCTTAATACTAGACCTGAGTCTGTTCGTGGCTATCGGTACCCGCATGCGAGCTCCGGCCTGGATACTAAGAGATGATCGCAAAACTTGTTTCTTGGCTCCCTTTTGTACATTCGAATCATACTTTGAAAGCCGTTCCACTGTTTTCTGCAAACTTGCCTCGTCAACTGATATGGTTAAATTATCACTCATGCTTTCTCTTCTGCAACTATTTCTATAAACCTGTCCTCTTCATCAACACTTATTACTGAATGTATTTCCATCCTTCTGGAATCAAATACCAGATAATTCTTTTCTGTGATAGTCAGATCTGAGGGCTTGAGCATTGTTACCCGGTACCCTTTGCCTGATACTATCTGCGAGTATTCCTTGGCTCTGGAGCCTGTTAGGGGTTCCACGTTGGCCCAAACAGTCCTAGTGAGTGCATTACTCTCAGCTCCCCCTCCCTGGTCATCTGGCGTGTCCGTAACAGTATAGATATCCACCTTACGGTTAAGCCTTCCAATTGTACTGGCCTTCTTGCCTGGTCTTTTTTTATCTAGTATCACAATCCTATATTAAGTGAAACTGAATCAAGGAGCCTCTTTACTGTGCTCGTTAGGGTGGGTATATAGTCTTCCCGGCTCAGGTACCACTCACCAATGAGCTTATACATAGCACTAATAAATATCTGCGGAAGAGCCTCAGTACCCGCAGCCCCGTACCCAGCTACAAGAGTTACCTTAAAATCATCTGCTAAAAATGATCCCTCCTGCCAGGGATTAATTGTATTACTCAGGAACTCAAGCTCTAGGAAGGATTGACCCCGGGAGTAATAGCTTGTGTTGAGGACAAGTGCTGTAGCCGTACCCTGCTGATTAATCCTACTCACGGATGTTATAGATTTGTGCGGTCCATAGGGAAGCTTAACACTATTATTAATGATCTCATCACTACGATAAAAAATATCTAAAGTCTTCTCACCCAATGACTTATTAGTATATTTCTCACATAACTGCCGGGCTGTTTTTATCATAGACTCGATAAGGGCATCCTCAACAGTATCTGTACCATAGGTAGCCTTAATATAATTCTTAGCGGCTGCAAGAAGTATAGGCTCAGCAGAGAGATCAGTAGTGGTTTTTACTTCCATATTCTATTCCTTTTTCAGGCTCCCGGAGGCAGTTAATACCCCGCTGGAATCTTTACCGATGGTACCAGTCTCTTTAGTATTCTGATCTTCCTTTAACTCCTTGGTTTCCTGCTCCTTCTTCTGCTCCTTCTTCCCGGCTCTCTGCTCTCTTAGCCTTTTAAGCATCCCAACCTCGTTCTTTTGGACCCTCATTTTCTTACCGTTGATCTCTACATCAACAAGCTCCCGGTCACCCGCGGCTTTGTTTTCAGCTTTTAACCGGGCATCAATCCTTTTCTCCCTGGCCTCAACAATATCTTTATCATACTTCGCTGCCAGGTTCTCATCTTTGCGGGCCGAAGCAAGAGCACTTGAAGATTTCGCCCTGTCTAATTTCCCAAGCCTGTCAAGTTCAAGAGCTTCTCCTGGAGTAACTTCAATTGACTTGCTGGCTCCTTTTGTATAAACTTTTTTCATTTTAAATAATTTATTGGTTAAACATTTGTAGCGAGAGAGGGATTTGAACCCCCGGCCTCTAGGTTATGAGCCTAGCGAGCTACCGGACTGCTCTATCTCGCAATGTCAGGGATGTTTATGGCACACCCCTGAAAGCCTTTAATTTCCTCCAGGCACTTTGAATATATACAGGTACGCTTTTATTCCAGTTGCATGTGTACCCACGCCAGTCGCACTCACTTTAAGAAAGCGAGATGTAAAACCGTCTATATCTTCATGGATATACACTAAGTTTCCAGAAGCGATTGAGTCTGTTGCCAGTGAAAACCAGGCAACACCATCAAGTGATCCGGAATAGGTTACATCAATATCAGTAGTCCCTGATATATTTGTACCCGCAAATTGTACCGCTATCCCTAAGGGCTCCCAATTGGGTATCTTCAATAAAATAGTGGTATCATTTGTTTCGGTATCAGTATTAGTATCGTTCATGATAAGAACAGGAGCGGTATACGTATGGAAAGATATGTCCTGGGCTGCTACAAATCCAATTGCTACAATCAGACCTATAATCAAAAGAGTTAATTTTTTCATATCTCTTTTAAATTAAGGTGTGATGGCTGCTATTGCTGCAGCAAGGGTTCCTGTGACCAATCCATAAGCTCCAATATTCGTGACCCTCAAGGCTCCACGCTCTGTAGCTGTGAACATAACACGATCGAAAGCAGGGTCTGTATCATATTGATCCCAGAATTTAACCTGCATTCCCCTGCGAGTATAATATTTACCCACCATGCCGTCACCAACAAGGTAAACCCCAACAGTTACATCAGTAGAGGCAATAACGGGCACGCCGTCAATCACCTTGCGACCTTCATTCCAGCCAGGCAACAACCACTTACCATCAGCATCCTTAAGGTTCCCGATATTATGAGAGTCTATCGGGTTAAGAACAACCATGTTAGGTTGGAAACCTATGGTATAAGCATTAGATCCATTATACCCAAGTTGTACCTGGAGGATCACAGCTTTAAGAGCATCAACAGCATTAGGACTAACAACAGAGTCCGCTCCTGTGGGCAGCGAGAAAGCTGTTGCTGAAGTAATAAGCCCTGTCATATTAACACTAGCACCAGAACCACTTATGATCTGAGTCTCACGCTTGTGGGGGATATTGGTTGTTAACATTGACATAATCTCTGAACGTACAAAGTCGGTATCCTCAAGGATTTCATTGGTAGCTCGGAAGCTATCAGTGATCTTCTTGATTGCGGTATCAACTTCTGTCCACAGGGCATCAGACTCACCAAACTCAGTATTCTCAGCTTTCATGGCAACACCATGAGACTCGCTCGCAAGCGTACGCTCAATCCAGGAAACCTTATCACTTGATACTGTACCTCTCTGAACCAGATCAGTAACGGGAGTGCGGGCACGTGGAGCTGCGGCAACACCGGGCTCACGCATAGGAAGGATAACGGGATTATTACCGGCAGTAAGATCGGACCCAACAGTCAGAACCTTTACATTATCCGGAACTTTCTCGCCTTTTTTAGCAAGCTTGGCAGCTGCTTTCCAGTTGTCACTAGTAAGCCAGTCATCAAGTTGCTCTTCAGGGTGCTTGGTACTTTTCGTTCCCTTTGTAATGAGATCATTAACTTGACTCTCAAGGGTATTGAAATGATCCTGCACACTCTTAACATATTCGGCAATCGGCTTATCCTCGATCTGTGAGATCGATTCAAACTTCTCCATCAATTCAGTCTTGGCGGTTTCAAGGTCGGCAGCATCTGCCTTAGCCTCAACCATGTCCTTGACTTCCTCATACTGGGCGTCAATACCGTCAGTTAATTTTTTGAGTTTTTTTTCTTCTTCAGTCATTTTACATTAATTATTAATTAAACATCTTGCTGTTTGCCAGTATGTAATCCAACGGCTCGATAAGAGTACCCTCGGCCCCTTCGGGTGGGGATGGCTCTTTGAGTGTTAAGAGATGCTCCTGGACGGCAGCGATTTTTATTTCAAGCTCTTTAAAATATTCATCAGAGAAATCACCCTTTTGTAAGCGGGTAAGCTTTTGGAGGTAGTTCATAACCTCCGCTTCATTCTTTACATCAAGGGTCCGGGTCATGCTCTGTGCTCCCCAAGCTGTTAAGCTAGAAACCTCGTTAAGTTTAAGCTCAACAAGCCTCTGAACTTGTACCCCTCCAACCTCATCAGCTTCGGACTTGATAACATTGTACCCAAAGGAGTGCTCGGTAATAGCCCCTGCATCATACTCAGCAAAGGTATCTTTACCAAGGGTTGAATCAAGTATAAGCTTACTGACTGCTACTGCTCCGGTGTCATCCTCGAATAATTCCTGTACAACTCCAGGTGCTGACCAACGGTCATGGTTCTTAAAATGCTTGATGCGCTTGAAGTTCTCCTTAATGGTCTTAAGGAAAGCTCCCTTCATAACGATATCTTCGTCAGAATCAACCTCTCCAAATATGGAAAAGTAAAACTTAACAATGCCCTTGGCTTTGTCAATATCTTTTAGTTCTGTTGAAACACTTTTAAATAGCATAACTATATATTTTTATTCAAATATCTGTGCACACTTACAATTTACAGACTCTTCTGGTGGCAGTGTAGGATCCCCTGGAAACATTGCCGGAGATCCCCTTACATCGTGGTCCTCCTTAATCTTTCTCTTTTGACCGTGCAACCCAGGCCAACCAACGTGGCGGGAGTTACCTTCCGGGTCCGGGATCAAAGAAGTAAGCCATACCTTCTTAGTTGCTCCTGCACTCTCAGCCCCTATAATACTCCCTTTATTACTCGCTGTCAGTACTTCAGTCTGTGCTATTGTCCTGGCTCTGCCTGTGATCGTAAAAGGTTTCTCTACTCCTATGTACTGCTCAGTAAATTCCTTCTGTATTAGCTTCCTTGTCTGGAATACTGACAACCCTTCTGGGAATGTTTGCTCTGTTAGTATCCTGTTAATGATCCTGGCAGCCTGCTCTTTGCTTGCCAAGGTAATCGAAGTAATCCGGGATGCCCCTGCACGCTTTACAAAATCAAGTAACTCCTGTAACCAGATATCATCAAGCTCATTCTTTTTGGCTTTACCAGTAACCTGGTTAAAGGTGCCCCTTGCAAAAGTGGTACCTACATCAGTATAGGACTGGACAAACACCGGCTTAAGTGGTGCCTCCTTTATAAGTTTGTCAAGCTTACCCATAACCTTCTTGGCATCTGCTCCACCCAAAGCCTTAATTGTCGGCTCAATCTGTACTCTCAAAGAACGTTCAAACACCGGAGTGTACTGCTTATCAAAGCCACTTCTTAACCGGTTTATTCTTTTCCATGCTGCGTTAGCCATTAGCTAATCCTCAGCTGTTTATAATCATCTATCCCTAACCTCTTCAATTCCTTCTGCATCTTAGCATCAAGTTCAGGGTCAATAGGCTCCCCACCCACTTCACTAACAGGTACCAGGTTAAAGGGTACTAAGGGTATATCCATACCCGCAACCTCGCTTTCTTCAAATCCCATCTTCTCAAGCCACTGGTTGCGGGTCAAGGATCCATTCGCTACACCTGAATTTAACCACTCGGAAAGAGTTTTCTTATCTGTCTGGAGCTCTGGTATCTTAGAGTAATCCGCAATGATCTTTATGTTTTCCCCGTATGCTGGAACCCTTTGAATATTAAGAGTATCCAGAAGCATCGAGAAGTCTGGTTGAATCCGGTTAGTGTATATTGCTTTCCTGGCTTCTGCCTGGTTATTAAAAGTTGATCCCTTGGTATCATTGAAGATAACAGAAGGCACCCCCCACACATTACATAATATCCGAAGACCATGCTCAGCTGTTTGAATGATCTGCAAGTCCCGGAAGTTATCGAATCCCATCTTGACCCATTTAAACTCTCCAGCAGTAACTATTGGTACCCCTGCCCGGCCGGTCCTCTTTTGGCTGCCATACTTCTTTGTATAGGTTCTCTCAAGTTCTGCCTGGGCTTCTGTACCTACTTTATCAGTATCCTTACGAGCTAAGATACCCGGTGGTATGCCTCTCTGGAGAGTGTTTGACATAATATTAAGACCTTGGTTCTCAGTCTCGATTATTGCAGCTGCAACCTTTATTGGTGACATACCAAAGAAGTTAGCCCCATCAGCATACTGGAGGTTAGGCATACGTATATGCAGAACCTGGTCAGCTGGTATCTTCTCACTGGCTGCAGAGATATCCATAGTATAGAAAGCCACTGGATCACGCCAGGATCCTGCAACGATATCAGTATTCTGGGTAGGCATCATAAACAGCCCTGACATAAGCTTGCCTACATCATTCCCTCCTGTAAGGGTGGGGGCATACATAATACCATTACCGGTAATCAGAAAGAAAGTTTCATACAAGCGTATAAATTCCTTCCATATCTGATAGTTATTAGGTTGTGCCAGGCGCTCTTGTAGTTCATTGTCAACCTCATTACCATCCAGGTCCACAACCTTAACAGGAACTTCACTCATCATTGTGGCAATCCTATTGCTTATACTATAAACATCCGCATTCTTTTCATAGCCCTCTTTAACATAAGCCTTCTGTGATCCATCTTTAGCAAGGTTAGTACCCCCTGAGAGCGTCAGGAGGATGGCCTTATATATCTGGTTATTCTCTTCAACCTCATCAAACAATCTTTTGAGATCATCTTCAGAGATGCTTGACCTGTTGAATATATTAGGAAAGAATTTCATATAAAGAATGTTTCAGTTTCTTCTTTCAACATCAACTCAGTAAAAGCCCAGACAAAAGCATCCAGCCTGTTAGGTGATATTGTATTCCCATCCCAGGTAGTAAGCTCATCCTCCAGCTTTGGGAGACTTCCTACATGCTTAATCCTTCCCTGCTCAGATAATGCAGCTATTGGTTCAGCACGAATAATCTTACCTCGGGAGGCCCACACAGACTTATAAGATACACTCTTATCTACAGTTCTAATATTAACCTCAACCAGATCACCGCCGTTGTTTACTTCAGCCACAACCCTATCTGCTTTGTATTTATAATAGTTATGGATAGTTCTCTTTGCCCAATCGTTAGGGGTGAAGATCCCTGATACATCATTAAGAGTATACCCAATATCGTCAATGCCTAAGCCTGCAACTACTATTCCAGTCTCATCACTGTTCTTTTTAGCTGTAACTGCTGGATCAACGGCTACCACAATCCTTTTAAGATCAGGAAAGCTTTTTACTCTATTGTCTTCGATTAGTTTTATTGTCCACAGTGCTCCCTCTACATCTTCTAATAACTCAGCGTCAAGCTCTTGACGGCCTATCCGGGTGCCTTTATATTTATTTATAATAGCATCAAACCAATTATCAGCCAGGTTCTCTCTGTTCTCATAGGTGGTACCATTGGTAATAAAAGTATTAGATGCTTTGAGTATTTCCCGTATAAGCTTTGTAGGTCGTGGGGTGGTGGTAATTATGGCTTGAGGATGCTTACCTAACCTGAGAGCCATCTGTGCGTTATCCCAGGTTTCCTGATCATACTTCCATGCTGCCAGCTCATCACACCATAACTTATAGAACTGAGGTCCACGTAATCTATCCGGCTCCTCTGCAGAGAATAACTTACATACCGACCCGTTATTAAATGTGAGCTTTCTTTTGCTTGGTTCATAGTGTGGCTTATCCCCTGGAGGTGACTTAGCAAGTATCCCAGACTCCCCTTCTATCATTATATCCCTGACATCAGCTGCCGTTGCTCCTATGAATCCAATTAAAGGGTTAGTCTCTTTCCATTGTCGGACGGTCTCTACTCCAGCCCTTGTCTTTCCAAAGCCCCTTCCTGCTTTTATTAGCCATGTATTCCAATTGCCTGAAGGCAGTCTCTGCTTTTCCCTGGCCTGAATGGACCAACGGTATTGCGCGGCTTCCAGTAAACTATTAAGCTCCGCCCTCTTGCTTGGACTCAATGAGCTTATTGATTCTGCTGAGAAGTTCATCGTCAGAAATATCAGAATAAGTAACTTCATGTGTAATTTGTTGGTGATCGGACCATCCCAGATTCTTGAGGGCAAATATTGATCCTGTGGGATTTTTATCATGGAGGTTTTTTTCGTAGGCATTCTCAATTCTGAGTCTAGACTTTTTTATAGTGTAAGAAAACCCTTCCCTTTTTTCAAGATCATAAAATGATTGCCGGGATTCAAAACCACAGTATAAACAAAGCCCGGTAATAGTTAATGGCCTTTCACTATCGTCCTCAAAATACTCTTGAATTTTTTTCTCTAACTCTTTAGAGTTGTTAAATACTGGGGTCCTGCCTATTGTTTTCGCCATGCTGAATTGTAGTATAATGCAACATTATGCTTCAAAAAGCTACAATTTACATCAAATTATTGAGATTATGAATTATTTTTTGAATTAGGGTATATGAATATTTCTTGTAGCTGGCTTTATAAAATGTGTATTATATCCTTCAATAACCATTACTTTATCAGATAATCCAAGCGAATTAGTATCCATAAGCACAACCTCATAGAATCCAGGTATCAAGTTAAAAGCTTTAGACTGACCTGCTTTAAACGGGAATACTCCGTTATCAATGTATAATGTTCCGTCAAAGGCTCGGTTATGCACTTCTAATACTGTCTGCTTTTCACACGAAAGGATTGAGAGTATGAATAAAAATACTACTAACTTTTTCATTTTACTTTTGTTTTATTTAAAGATCCGGGCCACTAGGCACCTAAAGGCCATGACAACCCACCTGTTAGTTTCCATCACAGGAACCGTACCCGGACATAGAATTAATCAATTAGGTCAAATTTATCTCCACGTGTGAGTTTATTAAATTCCTCCTGTGTAATTTTATTGGAATCCTTAATATGAATTCCTGTATCATACGGAATACCCGTATCTACATTCATAAGTATTATTAACCCCATGCGTACAGCTTTCGGCCACGCACTTGCAAGTATATACGTTCCATGTGTATATACTCCGGTCGCGTATGGATCATACATAAACCTCTGCCCTACCTTGTATGTTGGTTCAGATTTAGAAAAATGCCGATCAGACCATTCTTTAAGTATCTCCCTGAATTTAGCAGATTCTGTAGTAGTACAAGGGAAGCTGATACGTCCTGGATAATTCCTTCTAGTGATTGCTTTCTCAATGGCTTCAAGCCTTTTAATGTCTTTTTCGTTTTTCATAATGTTGGTTTTAAAAAAGGGGGAATCCTTTGCCCCAAGAATTGCCAGAATCTTTGTTTAACAATTATCGAGTTCCCCCTTTAGTGGTTAAAATAAATTAGCTTGATTTTCATTTTCCTGATTTGCTGTATTATCCCGCTTCCGTTTTATTATTTCGCTTTGCATCCTTTGCCGGACTGCTTCATGTAGTTTTTTGTCAATGCCATGATTTTTATGTGCCTCAAGTGCTTCCATAATATACCCTGTTTTATAATCATAAACAATTAATCCATAGCCCTTTTCACATAATTGTTTTTTAAACCATTTTGGAGTCATGGTATAATTTGCAATGAATGCAAAAGAATAATCACAATATTTTGCATGGTCATTAAGCTGTTGGATCAATATTGATGTTGCATGAGTTTTCGCTTCTATGTTGATCAATCCGTTTCCAGGTCTCCACACAATAAAATCCGCCCGCCGTCCAACTTCATTAACGGTCAATTCATCAATAAAAGAAATATTAATTTTTTCAAATTTATAATTATTGTAATCAAATAATTCAAGGTTCTCAAGCCATAGTTTGAATTTCGCTTGCATATCCCATTCGTGAGAATCCCCGTTTGAACATCTTCCAATTCTCATACTTCAAAATCTATTGCTGATAGAATAAGTTCATCATCGAGGCGTATGAGTTCCGGTTCAGGGTACAGCTGATCACAATTACAGAGTTCCCACTCTTTATTGCATACCGGGCAAATATCTTGATTGCTTATCGGATACTTTGGCTTTTTTCTTTTTTCTCCTTTCATTGGTTAGGGTGTTAGATTAGGAATGAGTTTAAAGCAATACTGACAAGCATGGTTTAAACTTGCCTGTGGTAGTGGTTCCTCGCACTCACAATATTCTGTTTTGATTTTACTAATTTCCCCATTTTGTGCTATGTAATTTTCACCCCCGTAGGTAAATTCAAATCCCGAATCTCGCATGCAGATAGATAAATATTCCCCCGAGTTAGTTACTAATTTTACAGGGTTGTAAACTTCCGTTAATTGAAGTTCTGCGTTTTCTGTTACTTGTACTTTCATTATTTATTGAGTTTTAGTTAATATCAATTCTGCCCAGACCTTCAATAAATTCAGGAAAAAATATCTGTTCCTGCCGTGCTTGAGTAAGAATATTGTCCAGAAAACCGGATTGTTTGCGCTTCTAATTGACCAGGGGTTGTTATTTTTGGGATGTTCTACATGATGTATCGATTGATTCATTGTTCCAATCCTCATCCCTTTCTTTATCATTCTGATCCCGAAATCATAATCAGATAGATAGTGCGGTAACAATTTAGAAAACCCTCCTGAGTTGATAAAGTCCGGTGCTTTCATGAAAAACGTTCTGCCCGGAAATGTATCTATAGGATCACCTGTGGAATCCGCCTTGGTTATCTTTTTTGTTTTCCAATCAATCTGTATCCCACATTCATCGGGTATCAATATCTCGTTTTCCTTTACTTTACCACCCTCGGCCATTAAATCACTGCTGAACCTTATATCATTATTCATAATGCAGATCACATCATCATTAGTTATGCCCCTATAAGTTTTCATCTGTTCCAGGAAAAAATTACAGGCGTGAGTCCAGTAATCGCCTGTCTCTTTCCGATTGTATTTCATAAGGTGAAACTGCTCCGTTTGAAAGTCAAGGCAGTTTTGGAAGTAATCATTCCACTTATCGTAATATGGTACGAATACAAATATCATTTTTGTTGGGTTGAGGGGTTAATTAATCTGGTACATAATCCATAATGTGACCTACTGACTGTGCCCCCTCAACTAATTCAGCGGTGGAATTTGTAACTATTACGGTGTGATGCGGATGGTATTTCTCTCCATCTCCCAAATGTTTCATTAATTGTCTCGCTACTTCCTCAAATTCTGCATTCTCTGTAAGTGTTTCAATTGTACCAATAGCCCATGATAATCCGCTTTTGAAATCATCTCTACTTTTTTGGCCTTCTGTTCCAAGAAATGCACCGTGCTTGTCTTTTAGTAATCTGATAATTTTGTCATTTAATGCTTCCATAATTTTCGTTTTTATTGATTAGATATTAATTCATCAAAATTTAATCGCATCCAAAAGACAGTAGGGTGGTAGGGTTGCATTTTCCCTGCATCCTCTATTGCTATAGGAGGAATGCCGTTATTAGCTTCATATTCTTTATTGCCATGATACAGCCTGTAGATGTCCCCTTTGTGATCTATAATATCAACAAAGTTCTGTTCGTGAAGGTCAATTGCCGATTCTCTGATTTCGTTGTCTAATTCTTGCATTGTTTTCATTGGTTAAGTTTTAAATTAATCCGTATTTTATTTTTTATACATATTTACACATCCCATCCACATCCTGAGTGATCGGGGTGTTGAGGGTTCAAACATTATCGAATTATCGGATTCCATAAACCACTTCTTTGTGAAGTATTCTTTCACCCTGGTATGCTTTTTGTTCACTGCACCGATCTGTTGAGTTACAACCAGGAACCCATTATCCCGTAAAAGCTCTGCATTTTCATAATACTTATCTCGCCAGCCGTGATTATGTGCTTGTTTTTCATGGTAGGTAGCCATAAAAATAAGTCTGTGATGTGGTTTAATACCAATAAATGACTCAGCTTTGAATAGGTTTGTTTGTAAAATGACATGGTGTCCGCTTTCAATTAAGTAATTTGTTAATGGAACAATGTCAAAATACATCGATGGTTCACCGCCTGTAATGTAAACTGCGCTGATCCAGATCGGAAACCGTTCCAGAAACACCCTC
>SDBT01005190.1_pt1 | contig 21958 bp, 25 predicted proteins | sample 2277101 | NCBI WGS metagenome assembly SDBT01 (sample SAMN10404973, study PRJNA504765) | marine sediment metagenome | isolation source: marine sediment core GS10_PC15, 103 cmbsf | place: Arctic Ocean: Southern Knipovich Ridge | collected 2010 | reverse complement strand
TCATCGTCTATGCCAATGTAGGCAATAAGAAGATCACCGTCATCATAGGCCGGAGTGTTTAACGCGCCGGTGGTACCGGTGCCGGTAGTAGTGGTGATGTCACCGGATTCAATTAAAGGTTTCATCAGATCGTCCGAAACTCTGAATCAGGCTCATCGTCGCGTTTGTATTGGTATGTTCTTGTAAGCGTTGGCGGATCACCAGTTGCGGACATCAATACTCGGGAGCGGATATTTACTTCCTTATCAACTGTGTCATCAACGTCCTGAGCCTGTCGCCATGCAGCGTTAGCTTCATCGTCGTCGTCTTCTCTCCAGCGATGGCCTTCCTGCTCCCAAGCTATCCCAAGCTCACGTATCGCTATGAGGGTACGATTCCTGCCTGTGCGTGTTTGAGTCGAAGCACCTTGCCAGAAAATTTCCAGATCATCAGTGCTTCCGCCTACGGTTACTCGCCCACCGCAAAACGCCAAATGGTAGGTGCTATCCAGCGAGTCCTCGATCTCGTTGTTGCGTTCCGAGTCGGTGACAACCGCGCCGCCCTCATGGATGCTGTAAGTGACTCGCCCCTCGTCTGTCGCCAACGCGCCAAAGGCTTGAGTAATGGAGAACATAACCAGCATATCGCCAGCACCGGGATCGGGGATGGTCATATCGTCGAGCAATTTATCGGTGGTCGTACTGTCGGTATCGTCAACCGTGCCGATTGCCTGAAAAATATCCGCCGTGGCTATCGGTATCAGGTTCATGGTGCGGTGATGGACGACGACTGTGCCCGACTGTGAAGCGAATTGCATCGACACGGCATCGATGCCATCCATGGTAACTTTAGCCAGTGTCATTACGCAGTATTCTTGATCTGCGCCCGAACTCTCCCAAAAGAAATCCCTGAAACTATGGGCTTCAGCTACACCATCAACAGCTACTTGTATCTCCGCTATGCCACCTGAGTCGCCCTTCCAACTGGTCGAGATTATGGCTAGGTAAGTTCCGGCTACGGGAACTTGAGACATGCCCACAATATCAGACATTGTGCCTGACGCTGTGCTGTCTTCTGAGGTTGAAGTTAATTCGTAATCAGTTCCCGCGCCAATCGGGAACAGGGTCATTTCCCGATTGGTGGCGATAGCAGGAGCGGTGGCGGTTGATCTTACATGCCGTATCTCTACGTCTTGACTGCCGGTCGGACTGACCTTGCAGGTTAAGACATAGACAATACTGGCGCTATCAATACTGTCGTTATTGATGTACGTTCTGACGCTGTGATCAATCTCAACATTGTTGACCCAAACACTGAAAATATCAGTCTCAGGAAATGCTGGTGACCCAGCAGGCGTCTGAAATTCAACCGTAGCATACAGGAAGTAATCACCGGACGCAGGGGTGAGCGTCAACCCTGTAATCAGGGCAGCAGTCCCGGTATTGTCGAGGGTAAAGTTTGCTGTCGCTGCTGCGCGTAGGATAGTCATTTATAAAATGGTCATTGAACGTATGCACGCTCAATGACCATGACCGTTTACGCTTTAGTGAATCGGTACAGCCCGCTGGCGTTTGCGTCAACCTTGAAGTCTGAGGCCACACTGGATACGTTACCAGAACCACCATCGTTCAGGTCCATCACTCCGAGGATCTCGTCACTCGCTTGAAGAGAGCCAGTAACGCGCTTCAAGATATAAAAGTATCTTGCCGCTATCGTTACCGCGGAGCCGAAGTCAGCCTGCGACATGTCGTCCTCGATGATACCGGAGTCCACCCCGGTCTCGTCGACCGTCATGGTCAACACCAAACCCTCTGCAAAGCTGGCAGTGTAATCCGCGTCCGCGCACTCGTTCGCTGAGATGTCAGCATAGGTCGCGTCCGTAACTAGGTTAACGGTCTGGGCATCATCCACCAGTACTGCCACCATTGTATCCACGTCCGGTAGAATGGACCCGTCTTGTCGGGCCAGTAAACCGGGATTAGTTATTTCAAAAGTCCCAACAGTCATTTCTCTATCCTCTTAATTAATAGCATTCAAACTACAGTGTACCGTCTCGTAATAAAAATCAATAAATTCCTGCGGTACTTCAGGGCATTCATCGATATCGATGTCGTGCGTGGCGTGCTTACTGCCACTACGCTTATTGAGTGGCCAGTCACAGGACAGATCTAGTCCGGTCAGGCTAGCCATGCGCGCTACGTCATCGTCCCGGCTCTCGTGGTCTGGGTGTAAATACACATCGATGTGCGGGTAGTAGAAATCAATCATGTGCCCCCACTCGTAATTAAATTCTTTCATGGTACGCTGGGGGCACCGGTACTGCCGGCGCACCCACGATTCAGCAACGCGGCGCGGGTGGCGCAGGGTGCTGAAGCGAAAATCCCCACCTACATCCATCTGGTCGAACGTGCGCTCGAGGTGGAAGTGGCGCAGGTAGTGCCCACCGCTGCGCTTACTGTTAGCGAACGAACGCGGGAACACGTGGTGGATCAGCAGGTGAGTCCCGGTATGGTAGATCGTAGGTGCGATGATCAGCACTATATCATTCTCCCTGATTTAATTTTTGAAACAGTTTCCTGCCATTCCAACAGCTGCTTTTTCTTTTGCTCGAGTAACCACTTATCCTTTTCAGTGGCTTCGTTATGGTCCACATCCCACTGAAGGCTATCGATCTCTTCCTGAAGAATACGGACATTATTCTCGGCACCAGCCAGCTTATATTCCTTGATGGTGAGAAACGTATTATCCAGATAAAAAGCAGCCGCGCCGATCATTGCTCCGGGAGTAATGAAACTCCCAAGCAATGCGACGACTGGTAAGGTTAAGTGGTACACGCTCATTCAGAATTGCCAAGTAACTCCCAGCTTCGACAGTGCTGGCCGGTAATCGAACTCGGCATTGTCGAACACAAAATTGTGCTGCTCCCAGCTGCCGTTCAGGCTCAGGGATCTCCACACATTCCAGTCCACACCGATACCATAGGCCACGCCTGCATCAGAGTCTTTAACGGATGCATCATTTACGCTGGCCTTCATGCTGGCACGGCTGAAACCGCCCCGGATGTTTACTGATAAGGGTCTCTTCTCACCGACAGTAAAGACATCATAGACCACCCAACCGGTGACACCATAAGCCTGAAAGTTGCTCATGTAGTCATCACTGAAATCCTTGCACCAGATAAAAATACACTTGGTGTACGAGTCATTGAAGCTCAGATCTTCATCACCAAAATCGGTGTACTCCAGTTCGACCCGGAAGTCATCGGTAACGTGCTGGCCTATCGCAATAGCTGCAACATTGCCGCGATCATTAAATATGGGTTGGGAATCCGTTGAGTGCAGGCTGGCAAGGGGTGAATCCCACGTCGAGCTACCACCTGATAGTCGTACATAGGGATTTGCGAAAACTGATGTTGCCATCAGTGCGAGAACTACTGTTAGTAAGTACTTCATATGACCCTCCCGGGTTATTTTGCGGTTAAATTCCTAACACTAGGAATGATTTTCTCTAAAGATCGGCCAGCGACATATCCGCCTAAGCCTATCTGGAGAAGAGTCCAAGCCTCTGGCGCCAAGGGAGATGCCAGCCAGCCGAACGAATCACAGACCACAAGCACCAAAAATACTAGCATGGTTATGGGACGCCAGTTGCGTGCCATCCAGCTTTGGCTTTTAGCTTCCGCTACGATGATGCTCGTCTGTGCCTGCAGTAGCTGCCCCTCGAGGGCCAGCACCTGAGAAGTAATATTGTTTTGTAATTTGGTGAAGCCAAGGCGCAACGTCTCCCGCTCTTCATCGGACGTATGCAGTTCATCTATCAGGTTAGTGACAGGAGTAATAGCCGATGCTAAGAAAGATAGAATGCTCATTTTATATTCTTCTCCATATTTTCAGCCAGAGTATTTGCCCACTTATAAACATTATCTATTCTTTTTGCTGCTGCTAAAACGGATTTTTTAGCCATATCCAATTCCTTTCTGAGAAAGTCCATTTCATATGCAGCAGCCTTCATCCAATCAGGTCTGTCATCAATTATTTTTAATTCAGGTTTATTCATGTTAAATATTGCTCCACTATTTCAAGGGTAAAGCCTGTTCCAGCCATCTCATCTTCAAATCTACGACGCGCACGTCGAGAGCTAAACACAGCATGTTGACCGTCAAGCTTACCGCGTGAGAGTCCGAGAAGTATACATCCGTCGACATGAGTCTTGAAACCCAGTGTGTCGTCCCCGCAGAAGTTTCCGTTATGTAGCAATATAGCCGTGCGGTGCTCGACGTTTGCAACTTCGTAGGCTCGACCGAATCTGTTAGATGCACGCATGAACACGTGGTAAAGACCGGTGGGGATGCAGGATTGACCTCGAGCATTTCCTCGCCATGGTAGCTCGCCTGTAAACAGGTAGCCATGCTCATAAGTAAGAATACCGAAAGTGCCTTCATCACTGGTCTCTGTTCTGACTAAAATCATGCGCCACCGTTAATAGGTCTGCCAAGTTGACCCTGCGCCAGCAGCTGGTTGTTGCTCTTCACCATCTCATTCCTGAATGACTCCACCGCCGCGCCTGTTTGACGTTGCATCTGGGAGTTCTCGATCATAAGAACGGGTAGCCACGTATCGGCGCAGGCCCACTCATTCATTTGCTCTCCCGTGTTCGGGTTATGACCTATTACCTGAATCCACTTTGGACAATTCATGTAATGCTTTCGGCACAGATCTTGGTGCCCGGTGTAGGGGCAGGTTGTATCTGAGTCAGGCTTGTTGTTCATGACAAGGGGTACTTCGCATCAGTAGCAATGTACAGCGCATCAACAGCATCGAGAGCCGTGCTATCCCCTTGCCTCGCTTCATGCAGCGCGTATAAATGATCGGGTGATGGCGGATATTCTCTAGCCCGTCTCTGCTGTGGAGTTAATGCTGCTTCAATTGCTGCCGCTTCATCAATTGCTGCCTGTTCTCTAGCAGCCTTAGAGTTTCCATGATCTGCTATAACATGCTGGTACGGTGTGAAGTTATCGATCTCTTCACTTGCCCTGTTGTCGTATTCAACTTCACCCGTTTCAGAAACAGTATCCCAACGGACAGAATGAATATTAGGATTACCTGTAAAGATAACAGTTTCAGCTTCACCATCGATACTGACTTTATCGTCTGCAGGAATAATAATAATTATGCTCATAAGTTTTTACCACCATTTTCAGGGAAACAAATAAATGTAGTGACAACATATTTGTCATTGCTAACTGGCATAAAGCCTTCGTGGATGTAAGGAAAACTAGCAGGGAAAAGCAGTATCTTCCCGGCTTCAGGTTTAACTTTCCTACCCCAGTTTTCAAAGTATGTCTCGCCGCCCTCACCTACATCATTCAGATAAATGATCATGGCCACAAATCTTGTGGCTGTTACTCTGCTTGAAGAATCACTGTGAGGCTTAAAGTATCCCTCATTTTTGAGGTACTTCTGCACGTTGTACTTCGTGTCTTCAAACGTGATTGGAGTGTGCTTATAGATATCCAATTCAACGCAGTATTCCTTAAATGCTGCCGTGATGTACTCCCACAAACGATGATCAAGATCTTTCCATAGCGGTATATTTTCCTGAGTTCGCTCGGTAATATTCACGTCAACTGTCTTTTTTATATCAGGATTATACCCTGTAAATATCCTGCCTTCGTGCTGCCCCTTACTATCCTGCTCGAACCGGGCAATAATATCTTCGCAAAACCTCGCGGGTAAGCAGTTAACGTACTCGTTTATGTATGACCTTTTAGGCATCTTTACTCGCTATGATCACATCAACATACTGAACTCTCATCTCGATATTGTGAGCGTGGCTACCGTCACCACCAGTCGACAAAGTATCGGTATTTACTGCACTAATCTTACCGCTGGCACCTTCATCGTCTCCTTGTGGGAAGACGGAACTGAATGTCAGCTCGTGCGTATGCGCCGGCATCTCTGACTCTACCAGCGTATGACCATCGACCGCCTGTAATGCAAATACTGTTGTGAACGGACTCGTTCCTGCACTACCAGCTGCTCCTGTTACAACCCTTAACGCCTTATCATCATGGGTAACTCCTTTAGTCCACCCAGTCGGAGCAGCGGTCTGCTGAAATAGCATCAACGAGCCAGCCTCAATAATACCATCCACATAATCCTTACGGGTAAAGTGAGCGACATTCGTGGGCGCATTAGCTCCACTTGCGTCACCGCCAAAAGTAACATCGTCTTCCAGTGCGGTGGTGCCTTGTACCGTCAGGTTACCTGTTACCAGCGCATCACCGGGCACGGAATCCGGGGGTGGGACCGGGCTGCGCTCGAGCAGCTCCTGTATATCCTGCGCCAACATGGTGAGCTTATCCAGCGCACCTTCATGAGTTTCCGCCGGAAAAGCATCGAAGGGTACGTAGTCCACCAGCTGTGTCTGGGGCACAGAGCGGACGATATTGACATTCTCACCATCTGCCGGGGCTACATCAAAAGTTACGTCACCACCCGGAGAAGAGTCCTGATCACCATTCAAAAGTACGGTGAATCCCGACACCTGTACGATACCATCCAGATAAACATCAATATCACCTTCATCGAGTGTCTTATACGTCCAGCTGAATACGGTGAGGATGTCGTCGCCGACAAACTGCTGGTTACTATCTGTTGTTGATATAGTCATTAGAACCTCATCTCAGGGGGTAGGCCTTTTTGTGTGGGCTTGTGTTTATATTTCATACCCAGATCACGCACTGCTTCTAGGTTAGCGTCAGTCGGCCCTTCTCGTCTCAGCTGATTAGTTATCACCTTGTATTGATCTAGGCTGACAGGATATGCTAATTGTATCGTTCCTGCCACCTGTTCACCTGCCACGGTAGGAGTGAAACTGGTTTTGCCACTCATCTTTTTGATGAACGCCAGAGATGCAATACGCCGCGCGTCCCGAACTACTTTCCTGACCATATCACCTGCGACACTGTCCGGTGAGATAGCATCCTTGTCCACCTCGTTCTGCCACCCGGCAGTCTTCACCAGCTTCTGTATGGCCTGATACCGGGCACGACCTATGTCCTGCTGGTACGCTCGATACACCCAGCCCTCGCCACCATCTATGGCTAGCAGATCGATCTTAGGTCCGTTAGGTAACCCGATCAAATAGGCTGGCTTGTTCATTGGTGTGGCCGTTGCGATCAGGGCCACGGCCACAGGATCCTGCTTAATCTCAGCGCGCTTAATAGGTACCAGTCCGCGCCACGCCCAGCCACCGATATTAAGCATGTCGTCACCAAACGCATCCACCTGCGGCGGCAAGCCTTCACTGGCCCCGGGCCATGCATTCCTGACAGTCTTGTTGATCGAGGCCCATACGGCTGGGCCAAATTTATCAGGCACCTCGAGCGAGCGCCGGTACGCATCCTTGCCCTCGCGAAAATCGCGCGCGAGTGCGGGGATGATAAAACTGGTGGCCATCCGGGCGATCTGCTTGCCGAACTGCTTACCCACACTACCCTCGGATGCTTGGAATACCCGCTCCAGATCTCCGAGACCAGATAGGACTGAGCGATCACTCAGCATACTAGCCACTTCAGCAATAGCAGCTACGATAGCCGTGGGGGTATCCTCCACCGTGGTGTGCTCAGTGGCCGAATACGTGGTTGCGTAACCGGCCAAGATCAAGCCCAGTGGATCCAGTCGATTCAGCTGGTAGTACTCATCGCCGAGACGGATCGCATTCTCACGCCACCCTGCAGTTTGTCTGGCACGCAGTACACCGTAGTTATCTGGAGAAGCACCTGTTATCTTGCCTTCATCCCAGTAGTCCTTCAGGTAGTAGTACAGGCCTGCTGCGATGGCAATGCGTGCTTCGGCATCGGCACGGGTTTCCGGGTTCTGCAGCTCGGCAAATAGTTTCTTGGGCGCTATGAGTTTACCCACGCCACCTTGTTCCAGCGCGTAGCCGAACAGGTTCACCGGGGTACGTACAAAGGGCAGGACCAATCGGCCCACCGGGTGATCCTGAATCGTGCTCATGGTCTTGGCAAAGGTACCTAGAAAGGATCCATAGGCGCTGGGATCATTCGTAAAGGTCAGCTTACCCGCGTACTCCAGTGCCTCGTCCATCATCGCCGGCGGAGGTGAGTCCATGTACTGCTGGTACAGGCGACTCACATCGTCATCGACCTCGGCTTTTAACAGGGCCTCTCGCTTGGCTAACTGAGACAGCTTACTGTTGAAATAGGTGCTGCGGAAAAACGCATCCTCGGCTTCCAGTAACCGGGTCGGTATTTGTAACGCTCTGGGGATGGCACCCTCGCCACCTCCCGAAGTGGAAATGCCCAGCTCGTTGTAGACTTTGCCGTGACCCATAGCTTCACCGTTGAATACGTCTTTAGCATTAGCGAATGCCGCGCGCATGGACCGCACCGTAGTAACAGGTACCGAGATCAACTCCGACAGGGCAATACGATCTTGTGCACGCATGCCGCCCTTGCCGAATACCGAATGCACCATGGCACGTCCGGCGAACTCAACATTGTTGATGCCTATTTTTGTGGGGTTAACTACCACGCTTTCCCATATACCAGTTGCTACGGATCCTAAAATGTTAGCTGCGTGCGTGCGTACGCTGGAGAGCATCATGTTGTAGCGGACCTGCAAGGCAGTCTGGTATACCTTAGCCCAGATGCCGCCTCGAGCAGCTGCAGCCTGCTTGGCCAGATCGTCACCTGCCGCAGCGACTCCGTCGATATTGGCCCAGATAGATGACTCGCCCCCAGCACCTCTTACAATGTTGTCGAGATCCCGGTAGTACTGGGTACCGCCTGCCTTCGATACGGCCTGCAATGAGTTGAGCATCCTGCCTGCTTCAGCGGCCCGTACAGACGAGATCTCCTGAAGGGCGGTGAACCGGGTAGCCAGTAGCTGATAATGCGCGAGATCCTCAGTGGAGGGCACTGCGCCGGATAGTTTCATGGCCTTCAGCTCTTTAGCGTACGCTGTTAGCTCTTCGCCCTGCTTCTGCATCAGGCTATAGATACCCACCAGATCTTGAGTCTCCCACTTGTCGTCGATACTGCCACCAACGATCTTGTTCATGCGCTCACGCAATTCAGCAGGATCCTTGGCGCCTGTAATGGACAGATCGATAGTCTCCGCGTGGGGTTTTACCTGCCGGCCCGGTACTTCCTCGAAGCCACCAGCTCGGTAGTTGAAATACTCAATCGTGGCCTTGGTACTGTCGTCAGCGAAGAAGTCGAGATTGATATTCCGGCGTGTTGGTGCTCTACCGTGCAGGTCGCCAGCCTCAATAGGCCCCATCTCACCTTGTGAACCCAGTGCCTGAATGGAATCATCCATCTCCACACCGGTCATAGGGGGCGGCACAGGCTGACCTGTTGCCGGGATAATAGGCGGTGTCTCAGGTTTAGGTGCAGGCAGCTCTTCGGCCAGCTCGTCTTTAAGTTTACCGGCACCGCCAGTAATCACATTACCCAGTGCTTGCCCTAATTTTTTAAGTATTCCCGCCATCACCTTCTACCATTTTGCCGCCTAATATGGAGGATCCGGCACCTGTACTCAGGGCACCGACTCCGTAGATAGGCTTGGATTTCGCACCCGTCTTAGGGTCGAAAGTAATTACCATCATCTTCTGTGGGATCCGGGTACCAGCCATATCGGATGCTACCTCTTCCAGCTGTACACTGGAGATGCCCCACGCCTTGGCCAGCTTCTTGTCCTTCTGCAGATACCGACCCAGTTTCTCGTAAAAGTTTATCACACCCGGGACTCTGTCAGCCTCGGTTTTCCACAGCTGGATCCCCGAGATCATGTCCGGGTCCACCGGGAAGGCCACCTTACCGTAACCCTGCTGTTCAGCTAGCTGCAACGTACGATTCACAGTCATCTGGATCCAGCCCTCTGTGGGCTGCTGGCTCGGCTGGGGTAAGGGGTTGCCGAGGTGGTCCTCGATCACGTACTGGCCACCTTCGGTCGTCTTATCAGATTTCTTGAGCGCCATGTGCATGTCGGACTGCAGCTCGTTTACCGCGAGGATCCCGTCACCGTCCGGGGTGAACAGCTCCTGCGTACGTACCTGTACCAGTCGGTTGTGCTCCAGTGGGTAGTGCGCGTCTTCTCGGAAAGTTTGCTCGGGGCTGTGCGCGTACTCTTTGATCCTCTCCACGCGCTGCTTCTCTGCTGGAGTCAACTCATCGAGGTTCTTACCGAATCGGCTCATCGCGATATCGTCGCTATTCTTCAAGCCGTTATACGGGATGAACAGTCGCATCTCCTGATAGGCGTTGGCGTTATGGCCCTTCACAATCGTAGCCGACCCACCATCACCGACAGGCTCGCCCCATCGAGGTGGTCCCAGTAACTGTGTCTTGTCGTGGGTACGCATCAGCTGAACCACCTGATCATCAGACAGCTTATCGGTCATCATACGCACCACGTTGGTCAGGTGCAGCCCGGGAGAAGTTGTGATAGTCGACTCACCAGTCAGCCTGTTGGTGATCTGCCATGCGGTTTCTTTGGCTGGGTTAGTCACCTGCTTGGTGTCGAAATACTGCTCCTTGATAATCGTTTTCACTGCAGATCTGCGCAGGTTGGGAACACTCTTCAGGAGGAAACTTTCGCTACCTTTACCCCCATAGGTGATTTCATCACTGAGCAATACGTTGACCCGAGGGCGATTAGCCCACAGATAATCAGATACCTGCTCTTTGTTCACTGTTTTCTGGGTACCCAACCAGTCAGCCAGTCGAGAATCAGCCAGTTCGTACGATTTAAAATCACCTTTACGTTGGCGTGCTTCCAGTAGCTTCAGGTACTTGGCTGGATCTGTTTCCTTCGCGCCGATCAGGCCACTATCTACTGCCGTGTTGTACAGGTTAGAGTAGAAATCATCGCCCCCGGTATCCGCCATAGGTACGCCCAGATCATCGATCTGAGTCGGCACTTCGTTATACTGTTTACTTGCCGGGGTACCGACCCAACCACCCTGCAATTTCAGAGGTGACCCGGTACGCCCGATCATGTCGGCTACGGTATGCGCTGCGGCTACGATACCTTTGCGTCCCGGCTCAGATAACAGCGCGCCAAACGGGCCGGTGAACATAGCGGTCATCACCGCGCCTTCCTGTGCTGCAGACCAGATCTTCTCCCAGTCACGCTCACCGGATATTGTCTGCTTGGTAGCCTCTTCAGCGCCAATGAACGCACCCCCTTCAACAGCACCGAGGGTAGTTCCCACCGCGGCACCTGTGGCAATTTTACGCCCTTTGGTGTTCATCAGCATATTCACCAGTGCCCGGGTAGCGCCCACCTTACCGGCCTGTTTGAACAGCTGGGTACCGACACCACCGCCCATCATGTACAGCGGTGCGTCTTGGAGCAACCCGGTCACGGTGCCCTGTACGATATCCATGGACCACGGGGTAACTCGCTCGTAGGTGGACAGCATGTACAGGTAAGCATTTTGCACTTCGTCTGGCATATCACCGGATTCAACCGCACGCCAAACATCAGCCATTTTCCACATACTACCGAACAGAGCGGCCATCTCTTCCAGCCCATCTTCAGCTAATGTGGCATCGTCCACTTCGAACTCGAAATACTCGGCGAGCATTTTTGATGCTCCAAGCCACTCCTTGTCAACCTTGAGATCCTCGAGAGTCAAATCAGCTTGATCCGAAATTTTATCAGCCGGTCCCGGCTCGGGAATGGTGCGCAGATGATCCGCGATAACCTGTGTATTAGCTACTGCTTCAACCGTGTCGAATGTCTGTGCAATCATCTCATCCGGGTGGCCGGTATCGAAGTCTTGCCGGGTTCCCCCGTTCTGAATATGCTCAATTGCCAGTGGTATCAGACCGTCATAATCTGACGGTGGTGGACCGTCCTGAGTATTCGTATAACTGGCGGCGATACGCGCGTGCCCTTCCGCACCGTAGCCGTTAGGGTCATATCGCTTCGACATCACCTGCCCGTCAGACACCCGTCGACCAGCAATGTAGCGATCCTTGGCGTACTTATTAGGCAGGTTAACGCCACCACCTTCGACCTCGTCAAAGGAAGCACCCTCGCGATCTGCGCCCACGTAATCGTACTGGTCCATCGAGGGGCCAGCTATCAGTAAGCCGGATTTTTTCAGGCGATCCTGCATGCTGGCCTGAGCTTCGTTATCTTTAGCGCCCTGTTCAGCTTGCGCAGCACCATCCATTTGCCGGGTAATGTTTAGATCACTTGTCATTGAAAACCATCCCCACCACCGCCACTAGATTGCGAAGGAGGTGAATCAAAAGTCATATACTCCAGCGAACGCCTGATATTTTCCCAGTCCGCACCACTTAATTTACGGTTCAAAAAGTCCACTCGAGCTGCGTTAAGCACCGCGCCAACTGTCATGGGTGCGTCCTGTATACCACCGGGTGGCGCTATCAATCCTCGTATCATATGCCCGTATTGCGGGTACTGGGTTGACAGCCTTTCGTGCAACTGCTTGACATAAATATCAGCGGTAAACCGCTGAGCATTTCTGGCGATAAACTCTTCCGGCTCGGCATCTACCCCAGCGCGATTCATGTAATCCTGCAGAGCTATTGTAAACGCGGAGTAAGCCTGTCCAGCCGGGTAAGGGCCTTCGATCATTTTGCTGATTGCATCACTGTAACCGGTTAAAGATTTGATTGTCTTGGCAGCGGTACTGTATCGTTGACCGCCTTTACCCAGTGCTCGATCTTCAGCGTCATCTAGCTCGGTCATCAACGCGCTGAAATCTTCACCAGTCAATGTCTTGGCCACCGAACCGGTCTCACCCACGCCAGTGAACTGGGCCAGCAAGCTCTTGCGCAGAGAAGCCACGCGCTCTGTAATGGGTTGGTGGTCATCCGTAGCGAAACGTAACGCTGTGATCTCACCAGTCAACCGGTCGACTACCCCGGGCGTACTTATCAGCGGCACCGGCGTGTTCAACGCGGTTCGCAGGGTGTTGAGTTGACCGCCAGTGATGTCGTCGTTAGCAGCCATATCTACCAGCATTTTCTTGGTCAATTTATTCTCTACCAGCAGACCCTGAGCCTTGAGATAATTAACCCCGTACTTACGTTGATCTACCGTGTACAGATGCTCTTGACGCTGATCGGATATCTTGATCATGGCGATATGTTGTTCCGGGCTAAGTCTGGATTGATCGACAAAATCATCCGCGGCGTCCACCGCAGCTTGGGTGTCTGCGTCCGAGTACATCCGCGTGGCTGTGAGCTTATCGATAGCGGCTCCAACTGCTGCCAGTTTCTCCCCGGCTACATCAGGTGTCCAGACACCGGTTTGTTCAGCCTGTACGATAACCCGATACGCTTCGCCCTCATCCAGAGACGACAAGGCCTGTGTCAATTGTAGCTCAGCTCGAGCAGCTAGATGTTCCAGCCGCTGGGTGATATGCGTGTTCACCGCGGTGGCGCCACCCGTGGCCCACACGTTATCCATGGCCCGGTTATACGCAGTCTGAGTACGATCAGTATCAAAGTGCTCTGTGAGTGCCAAAAGAGAAGCTTCACTGGTACGTTTGTAATGCGACTCGGTAGCTTCTATAGCGATCTCATAGGTATCGACCAGACCACTTTCCAAGCCGTTCATGTCAGCGAAATTTTCAGCAACTGTACGCACGCTTTCGGGTATATCGTCTCGGCCCAGATCGATAACTCGAGTATTAATCAGGTACTGATCCAGCTCAGCTGCTGATTTTTTATCCGCGGCGATACGCTCTGACAAGGTCAGGTCAGCATCAGCAACGCCCGAAGCCAGCGCCACGGTAGCCACGGTATTAGTTGCAGTGGTAATCGCGTCTGCCCACGCCGCACTCGCGCGCGCTTCAGCGGATCCAATATTGATTGGCGCGTTGACATCGGGCCTGCCCAGAGACTGGACCCCGAATTGTAATTCAGCAGGAAGTCGCATTTACGTCCACCAGTTTGCTTGGTTACCTATAGTATAAACATTGCCGGCGCCAGTGAGACCGGCGCTAACTCCACCGGCCTGTGAAACCTCTGCATTAGCGCGCCCTATCGCTCCTGCGTTCGTACCACCTTGTATAGCCAGTCTGGCTTTCGATGCGCCTGCCTTTTCCATCCATGCAATCTGGCGGTCATGTTCTTCCGCCATGTCATCGATACCTTCGTACAACCCACCGGCACTGACACCGGATGCTCCCGCTCGAGCACGAGCATCGGCTTCTATATCTGACGCCGCGTCCTTTGCCCTGCGAACTTCTTCACGAGATTCATCCTCGATCATGGCCGCTTCTTGCCGGCCCAGTGCTTCTGCTGCCGCGGCCTGTTCACGTTGTGCATCGGCAGCTTCCATGCCGGAGTACACAGCGTACCCGGCGCCCACTACTGCTGCTACTGCTGCTACCACTGCCATTTGTCTAGCCTCTTTTCATAAATTTTTTCGATCTGGACGTAGCCTGCTCGCTCCAGTATCGGACTGAAATCGAATTTCAATTTAACGTGATGCGCGACCACATGCACACCAAAATCGTATAACTCCTTATCGGCAAAATTAATTAAGCCTACACCAGCCAGCACACCGCGCCGACCCGGGTGTATGAATAGCACATCCTGATTGGCCTGCATCACCCCGGTATAATGCATGTGTGGATGCACGGCATAAACCGCGTAACCTAACAGCTCATCCTTCTCCCGGGCTGTGTACACTTTCAGCTGATTCCGTCCTGCCAAAATAAAATATCCTTCCCAATTAGGCGCCAGTACCCAGTCCTCATAAGCGCACAGTTCCTGCTTGTGCAGGTCCATCAGAGCCGAAGCTTCAGCGACCAGTTCTGTCGTCAGCGTTTCTTCGGCGTAATCCATTACTTCCGTCCACCACCACCTTTATCTGCTTGAGAGGCCTTTTTTGGTGGAGTTAAACTTGTCGTTCTCGCTGTCAACCCCAGCCCTTCCTGCTCACCAAAATATTCCGTGTAAGCATCACTGTACCCGAACTCCTGCGCCAGAAATTCTTCAGTAGTCAGCGCGTTAAAAGTTGTTGAGCTAATTTCCAGATCCTTGTACCAGTTCTCAATGCCCTGACTCTGCAGCATCGCGTCTACGATATTAAGATCTACTACTTCGGTCTCCTTGGTTTGCTTCATTTTAGTGGGCGCGGCACCTGTAAGGTAATTCTGTTTAGTCGTTGTAGCGTATCGATCTAAGATCCCCTGAGTAGCGCCACCACCGATGCTCTCTTTCGCGGCTTCATAATCAGATTCAATTTTACTGATCTGGGCGTTATATGAGTCAGAGCCTGTCTTGACACCTCCCGCACCGAGACGCGCTTTGGTACGCGACATTTCGCGTTCGTAGTTCACACCCTCGTCAATGCGCCACTGCTGAACTGTGTCCCAGTGGTCCTGCATAATTTGACGCTCTTCCATCGTAGCCATAGCTAGGTAACCTCTTGCGGTAATTCTCCGCCGATAAATGCGATAGTACAAGGTAATGGCTTATCTTGCTCAATTGTCACGATAGCCGAGTCAGACCAACCAATTTGATGGATAGAAACCTGACCTGTCACAAAAGGTTCAGGATCACCCATCGGTGTTGGTGGATGCCGGGTCGGTACTCGTTTACCGTTGATCAGTGGCGCAGCTGAATCTATTAAACCAATGATCAGTCTATTGAATCGTTTGATATACGCCAGACCTGAACCAGTCGGTGAGCCTTGTTCTATCGGCAAGGTAACCAGCTTGGGGGTGTACTGCAAACCTACGTGAGCGTGGGTAGCGTCAATTGTTAGCGTGACCTCACCGCCCGATACAGCCTGATCAGGCTGTATCGCGCCATCAGCCAAGATCTGTACGGTCTGTCCCTCGAGATGATCGAGACCATCTACTACCGTAAAAGGCACCTCAGCGGTTTGCTCCACATACGCATCCATGTAGTGTGGGTGCTCCGAGAATATTGCTTCGATATCGATGAATCCGTCAACACGTTTTAACGCTGCTCCTATTACCGAAACCCCTAGTAACGGGCCGGTAGTAAAATCTAAAAATTCACCCTGAGTGTTGTGGCGATGCCAACCCCATATCTGTTCGCCGCGCTCGTAAGTCAACCACGCGGAGGTACCGTCATCCAGCGCCATCACTAACAGGTTATCGGGATTCTGTGCCCACGCCAGATCCTTTATCTTCGCTGCGGTAATATGCTGGGAGAAAAATGTGATGTCCCGGGACAACCAGTTGTTCGCTGTCCACTCGTACTGCATGGCGCGCAATTTGGTTCGGTCGGGGGATACATAGAACACTTGATCGCCCACCTGTCGGGGCTGCACGTGCGCTGATCCATAACTGGACTGACGCTCCACGTGGTGATCCGTGGGTGTTAAAACACCTGCTTCAGCGGTGATGATGTACTCACCATTGATCGTGCCCAACAGCAAATTCTTGGTGCCTAATATCCACTGGATTAAGCCGAACGTACTCAAGGTGGCAGAGAAAGAATCATCATCAGCCACACCCGGGGTAAAGACCTCGATATCGGGAGCTGACTTACTGGCCCAGAAAGTCTGGGGATCCGAAGGCGCACCACCTAACCACAAGCGACCCTGAAAAATATCGCCGCAAGAAGGAAAGCTACCGCTGGCCCACTCAGCCGGAGCATCAGTAAAAGCTACCGGGTCAATGAAAGTGAATACGCCAGCAGCATCGACATGAATCTTGGTGGGAAAATAATTAGGGTGCAAGACATAGAGATCTGATCCATCAGGTGAAGGAACGAAATACAACTCATCCACCTCATGCTCCAGATAAGGCGTCACAAAAGTCACCCCTGTTTCATCATCAGCAGCGTAAACAGAATGTATGATCACATCGCCGTCATCAGCCGTTATGGTGATCGTGAACGCGGTGCCGGGAATAGAAATTTCAGCTGTGTGCAATAGATCAGAAGTTGTGATATCGAAATAGGTATTGTCATCGACTCCAGTACCGCACTGGATCCTGTAGGGTGCTTCACCGTCCGATGTTACCTGTACAAACTGGGTACCACTCATTGCCGTGGTGATAGCCTGTGAAATCTGTACCTCTCCGTTACCGGGTTCCATGCGGCAGGTATTCGGGGCAAAGGTAACAGCAGCGTTAGCGGTCAGCACATCAGGCCATGCCGCACCCCCATTATCGAAGCGAGGTTCAACAACAAAATTTACCAGCGGGGCGCTACCTAGTATTCCTTGAATAGCTAAAAGTTCATCGAGAAACACCAGTAAAACTGATGAAGTATTCGGCGCGTCATAAAATTCTATCTTGGCGTTATTACCCGCGTACCGCTCACTGAATCGAAAACCACTACGAGAAACTGCAGGGCCTCTCGGATCTGCAATGAAGTTTTCCATGGTGCTAACACCTTGCTGGTATCCCTGCAGGCTGCGTTGACCCAGTAGTCTGGGTGAGATCTCACCAGCGGCGAAGCTCTCTTGAAGTGTCGTAACTTTTGGCATGCATCACACTACCGGGCCGGCGCCTCGAGGTCCACTCGACAAGCGCGCTCTTTCCATAAACCGGCTGCGGATACGTTGTGACTTACCTTGTTGATTGTCCCGGGCAGCAGCTTCTTTCAACTTGGCCAAGTACAACTGGTACTTGGCTGTTTCCAGATTGAGATTACTCGTTAACGGAATAGCCAGATCCGCGGCGAGACGTGCCGCCAGTGCCTGTACGAATAGAGATGAAAATTTAGTAGTATCGGTGACCTGTTGAATTATTTTAACTTTGCAGACTGTGGAATCGATCAGGACCGCATTCGCTTCCACACGCCAATCTCGTGTGTCATCTGTCCTCGTGATCTTGTTAACTTCAAGGACGTGGAGTGTAGTAGACGGTAGTGGGTAACGATTCGCGTAGCGAAACGTGGGATCGGGTACGCCCTTGGGAAGTTCCAACCGCGCGACTGCGAAGGTCCAGTCGTGGGCTTCGAGAACCGCATCTCTAAGATCCGCGTAAAGAGCTTTGCAAAGGGCAGCTTCGGTGGTGTCATCGTTCAGCGAGATGACCGTGTTGGCGCCACATTGGATTAGCGCCTTGTTGCAGATCGCAACTTCTGTAGCCATGTTTCACCTCAATAGCGGGGCATTCTACTCGGCTTCGGCTTTCGCTTTGCTTTTCTTTTTGCCACGGGTCACCTGTTTTTTAGGTTCAGTTTCTGCAGCTGGCTCAGCCTCTTCGGCCTGCTCGACCTGCTTGACCTTCGCTGCCTTCTCGATCTTCGCTGCGACTCTTTCTGCAGCCCCGGGGATAAACCTTCGAACTTCAGCTTCCCCGTACTTCCTGCTCATGTACTGAACGATTTCCTTATCAGTGGCACCTGTTCGGTGCAGTGATTTGATTTTGTAAACGTCACCGTTTCTCATGTCGTCACCCAGTGTTATCTTCGCGGTCGTTCACGGCATAGGGTTGGGTCAACGATGTGTTCACCCCTGTTGCAGCCGCGTGGCCCAGCACCTGTGTCGACAAATCCGCGGCCACTACCTGATCATGTGAATCGATCAACAGGCCTGCACCATCGAAGGTGCGAAAAATAAGGCCGGTGTGCCGGGTGTGGCTGTAGCCTATGTTCATGCTGTTACGCACTGAAACTGCTGACATAACTTGTCTCCAAAAAGGGTGGGGGGTTCGAGGCTTACACCCCTCGCCCCCCAACCACGAGCTGGTTTAAGTGACCGTATCTGCTAACTTGGCGTGTACGATATGCTCGTCCTCAACACGGACTGCGTCCATGTGGAGCATCAGGTAGCACTGCCATGCAAACGACATGTCGGGACGCTCGGCGACCCTCGATGTAATGTCTCCGGCAACGTGCAGGCCAATCGCTTTCTTAGTGAAAGCAAAGCAGTCGAGCTGGTCGGTTGTGGGAACATTCAAACGGTTACTGATGATCCAGTTAAAGCCCATGAAATCGGGCAGGTAGCCGGTGGCTAGCGCCTGTCTGGACTGGAAGTCACTGGACGTTACCTCGATCAACTGGAGCAACTTCCTGCGTTGCTTCGGGCCGATTACAAAGTAACGGGGTTCATCGGGATCGACATCATTCTCGTAAAATAGCTCATCCACCTGAAGGATGAAATCGAGACTGATCTCGGTTGAGTAGTCACCGAGGATCTGACCTGCCGGGAACGCGACTGTACCACCGGCACCATCACCCGCTGGCCCAAGGGCTTCGGTAATGAGGATGTCATCGATCTGCCTGAGCATATTCATTGTCAGGTTTTCGGTGGATGCATTCTTCGGATCGATCAACATCTGAACGATGTTTTCCGGTTCGATAACTTCACCGGTGTCGAACGTACGGATGACCGTATTTCTACGGGTCCACGTCAGACCATCGGTGGAACCGACTGCACCGGAACCATCACCACCAGAAGGTGACACCATGCGCGCCGCAGTTTTCTCACGTGCGGCGGATGCTGCCAAGCGATCCCAGTTGTGTGTTTCGGATTGTCGATTAACCTCGGTGATCGCCATACGCAGGCGCGAGGTTCGTTGCTGTGCGAGCTGTCGGACGTTACTTTCAAACGTCTCGATATACGCCGCAGGGATTGTGATTGCCATTTTGGGTCTCCCAAATGATCTTAATTAATATCATTTTTTAGGAGTAATCACCTTACGGTGGCCCCAGAACGTGAGCTTTGCGGGGGTCGGCTGACCTAATCCACTCGCCCAATAATCGGATACTATGCTTTTTTCTATCCGCCTGCAACTATCCTTTCGTTGTATTCGACCAGTTTAGCTACCAGCCGGGTGTGCTCGGCTTGAGGCAGTCTTTCACTCTGTAGTTTGCGGGTCAACTCATCGCGCTTGGCCATCAGTTCATCTTTGGTATCCTGACTCACTCCACCTAGATCATCCTTCAGCTGGGTACCCTCGCCGCCTATACTGGCTGCAATGCTATCCAGCCAGCGCAAACTGGCCGCGTCGACCTTGCCTTCACTGATCGCTTTGATCAACCCTGCGGGGGCCTTGGTGGCTTCAGCGAGACGCTGCGCCCGGGCTACCTTCTCGACATAAGCTTCACCCCATTCGGTTTTCAAACTACCGATACCCTCGTCCCGGGTTGCGCTCATCGCGGTAGCAACCGATCCGTCAGCCTCGAGGATCTTACCCATCACCGCGCTGAATTGTTTATCCGTGATTCCCGCCTCGTGTGCGAAGCCAGACATCAGCTCGAAGCGTTCCTTGGGCATGCCCTCGACTTCGCTATACCCACCAGCTTCTTCAGGCCGGCCCATCTTGGTATAGAACGCGGTAGTGGAATCTGCGTCATCGAAATCCGGCTCCATCATGACACCCAGATTGCTTGCGAACAGCTTGTCTCGGAAGGTCTTAATGTCGTCGCTACTCGCGTCTTCACCCGGGATACGAATCATCCCGCCAACCATCTGCTTGGTGTCTATGAAAGCCTTGGCTAGGCTATCGGTGTCGGTGAAATCCTGTAGGGCTGGGTTGTCTTTATGTTCTGCGGAAAGTAATTCACTTAGTGGTTGGGGATCCATTACGAGTTAACCTCTGGTTGATGTGATAGATGACATCCCGACGACCGACCATCCTCTCTAAGGTTGTGTTATCGGTCATCGGGGTGTCGTAAAATTGTCGGCTTAAATCTTTCAGGACGAGCTGACCGCCCCGGGAATTGAACAGCTGCGCGTAGGCTTTATCCATCGCCTTCATGTCAGCCATGCCGTGGACGATCTTGGGGTGGTCGGGGAGCTGGGGTGGATCCAGTATCTTGCGTTTAGCCACCCTGCGCTACCGCCTTCATAATCTGCCGGGGATCCGCGCCCACTTCCTTGGCACCCTTACCCATGGCTTCCATCCCGGCGCCCAGTTCCTGCCCAGCTGAAGCGGCCTGTATGAGCTGCTGCTGCTTCTCGCGCTTTTCGCGAATCTCTTTGATCTCGTCTTTGGACTTCATCGCTATCGCCGGGACACCCATCAGGTGTGCCTTGAGCCGCTCGGCCTTATCGATATCGATCAGGTCCAGTGCTTCCGGGAAGACCTCGGCCATGTTAGCCAGTCCAACCGACCAGCGATCAATCGCCTGTACCTCTTCCATCTTCTGTGCTCGAGGCAGCGGTCCGGTGTACTCGATATCCATTTCGCCGATGGTCAGGCCCTCGGGTAATGCAGGCAGCTGCCCTGCCCGGAACATGATATTAAAGCTGCGCTGGACCAAAGGATCCAGCACATCGTTTTGCAATCTGCCGAGAGTCGGTCCAATCAATCGCTGGATCATCTCCCTGCGTACGTTCACCTCGGTAGCTGTCATTGCAGGTGACTCTTTTAACTCGAGCTGGTCTTGGTAGAACGCCTTGCGAATAGACTCTTGCAAGCGTTCCAGCTGAATGAACGAGGTATCGAAACGCGAACCTGCTTCAAGGACTTTAATGCCTTCAGTATCGTTGACGATATTGAGCGAACCCCGGTCCAGATCGAGGTCACCGATGATAGCTGATTCGTTGGCGAGGATGGTTGGATCGACGTTTTTACCCATCGCCTCGAGCGTTGCCTCAATGAGCTGGTTACAGCTAAGAATATCCGCGAGCGCAACAGTGGTTGGCGAGTGACCCCAACGGGAACCCGCGACCTTACGCCAGCGCCCGACGAAGGCTGGCATCTCGTAGTACCCGCCTTCCGCGCCAAGCGTTGTGTGCGAATTTTTGAGGATGTATTTGAACCCATATGGACGCTCCTTTGCAGCCAGTGGTTTGGAAGTGTCGGCTTTCGCCTTAGCCTCGCGTGGGTAGATAGCGAAGACGACTGTGTGCTTGGCAGTCGCACCGTCAGCGGCCTTGGCCCACTCCTTGACGTGATCGGGGATCTCTTCACCCCACTTCGTTACCATCTGCACCGCGGTCATCTGCAAGCGGCGGTACAGGATGTGCACACCTTTCTTGAAATCTTCTTCGAAGAACACTTCACGGATCGGTATGGCCTGAAA
>SDBT01005189.1_pt1 | contig 21962 bp, 31 predicted proteins | sample 2277101 | NCBI WGS metagenome assembly SDBT01 (sample SAMN10404973, study PRJNA504765) | marine sediment metagenome | isolation source: marine sediment core GS10_PC15, 103 cmbsf | place: Arctic Ocean: Southern Knipovich Ridge | collected 2010 | reverse complement strand
TGTTAAAGGGTACAATTGAGGAAGGGAAGTTGGCTGATATTGTTGTACTTGACCGGAATCCTACTGGTACGATAAGTGCTAAATCAGGAGAAGTCAACTACTTGAAACAAGACACACTCATGAGAGATATGGCTAAAGGTACAGAGATACCAGAACATATATTGACTGGCAAGCACGTTAAACCAGAGGATGATTGTAGTGACTTAGTTGGTTTGGATGAAACGCTGGTGCACGTTAAACCAGAAGGTACTGGTGAGAAAAAATTTGACACAATGTTTGGGTATCGGGAAAACCCCAAACCAAAAATAAAAATAAAAATAGACAAAGAGACTGCTCAACCTCCTAAATTGTCAGAAGGTAATGAACCAGTTGAATTCGAAGAAACCGGAAAATCATTACCCGAACCACACCTTACACCAGCTATTGATAGTTATTGGATACACCACAAAAATGGACAAGTATACAGAGTTAAACACATTACCAATAGAGATGCATTATACCCTTATAAATATCCTGTAACAGTAGTATACCGTCACACTACAAATGGTGGTTGGTGGTCAATGCCCTTGGACAAATTCTTAAAAACCATGCGATGGAAAAGACTAATTGATCAAACTGAAGATGAATATGAAGCATAAACGTTTCGCTGCAAGTTCAGCGAAACGCGATATGCTTTGTTCTGGAGCAGTGGCTATGATAGAGTCACTGCCACCTGGAGAACGTGAAAGTGGTGATACAATACACTCCAGACGTGGTACTTGCGCTCACTCTGTTGGTGAACTCTGCCTCACTGCCTATACCAATAGCAACAACTCTACTACTGTACCTGACAACTATCTCAGCATGGAAATTGAAGGAGTTATAGTAGATGATGCTATTGTAGCTGGTGTGACTGAGTATGTGAATTTCTGCAAACCCATAATAGATAGCTGCAAGAAAACAGGCTTCGTGGCCATTGAGGAACGTGGTGACCCAAGTGCCTGGCTGAGTGAATCTCAAAATACATACGGACTGTTTTTAGATGTAATGCCTAATGAATTAGGGGGTACTGGTGACCTTGTGGCTGGCCAAATGTGGGGTACTCTGCATGTGGTTGACTATAAGAACGGTGTTGGCATGGTTGAACACATAGATTGCCCTCAATTGCTCGACTATGTGTGGTTTGCATTATCCAAGTATGATCCTGAATATGAATTTGACAAGGTGGCTTTGACAATAGTACAGCCAAACGCTTTTCACGAACAAGGCAGTTGCCGCACTTGGGAACTCAAACCACAAGAAGTATATGATTGGGCTGCCAACAAACGCCTACCTGGAATTGAAAGTTCTCTGATAGCCAGTGAGCTGTTAAAAGGGGGTACACAAGCGCGCTTACAATTTGAAAAGTACTTGAACCCTGGCGATGAGCAGTGCAAATGGTGTCCTGCCAAAACGCGTTGTTCTGCCCGGAATAATTCCATCACAGAAAATACGGGCATAGTGACAACTGAGGATAATGTTTTACTACCTAAACTGCACTTGCTCACAGAACAACAGGAACTTGCCATACTCAATAACGCTGATAATATCATAAAGCTTGTTAAGGCTGTCAAAACCAGACGCCATGACATGGCAGAACAAGGCAAAGTTACAACTGGTTGGAAATTGGTACAAAAACGCGCTGACAGGCGTATAGGCAAGGGCATGACTGACAACCTCATTCACACCCTTAAACGGGTTGGCTTACAGGCAACCGACATTTATGAACCAATCAAGTTAAAGTCACCTGCCCAAATTGAAATATCACTTAAAAACAAAGGAGTAGCCCCACTTAGCACAAAATATATTCAAGACCGCTATTTTGTTAGACCTGACATTGGTACGAACTTTGTACTGGAGTCAAAACCTGGAATTCCTGTAAAACCTGCCATTGAGGCAGAATTTGAAGGATTATTTGAAGATGATGACCTACTTACTTAAACTCTAAGGAGAAATTATGTACGAATTAGCACTAAAACCCATTATCTCTGATGGCGTATCTGTAGCCACCGCACTAGAGGAAGCTAAAAAACTATCTATTAGGACAGACTGTGTTATTTTACTCAATTTTCAAGATGTCAATGTACAAGTCACTGATTCTCTTGACGTGGGTAAAACTGTCGTGACGATTGAAAAAGCCCTCGCTCGTCAAGCAGCCCAAGCAGCTCAAGCAACTCAAGGTGAACCTAAACCTAATGGTGCTAAACCACCAATACCACCAACAGCACCAGTAGCACCACCTGTAGTTGCAACCGAACCTGAAGTTGTGGCACCACCTATAGCTGAACCACCTGTAACTGAATAGTCGGTTGACATTTCAATAACTTTCTGATATACTTCCCATTGCCCTACTAAATGTAGGGCAATTTGTGAAACCGTGAATCCGTAAATTAATAGAGGAAAAAATTATGTCTTCAGATCCAAGACGTTTCATAGTCCGTTGCCGCTTGTCATATTCTTACCTTGCCGTACCTTCGCCAGCTGGAAAGAAAAACTTAAAAGACCCAAATGCTAAAATCAGATACAACTACCGCACACAACTTTTAATTCCGAAAACCGACAAGGTCAATTTGGCCAAACTCCAAAACGCTGTAAAACATGCTATCGCCAAGCAATTTGGCAAAGAAAAAGTAGCAGCTTACATGAAGCACCCCAATTTCAAACGCCCTCTTAGGGACGCTGACGCTGAACAAAGAGAAGGTTCAGAATACAAGGGCATGATGTTTGCCAATGCTAATACTAATGCCAGTGGACCAGAAGACTATGCTAGTAGACCTGGAATAGCCCTCAAGAATCGGCAAAAGCTCACTGAACCTGAGCAGATAAAAGAACACATTTATAGTGGTTGCTATGCTCATGTATCTTGTACAGCCTTCTACTTTCCACCTGAAAGTGGTCAACAAGGTATAGCACTGGCGCTGAACAACATTCTCAAGGATAAGGATGGTGAACGCCTAGATGGTTCCATTGATGCCCTTGATGAGTTCGATGAACTTATGGAGGAAGATGACGGTTTTGGTGACTTTGATGAGCTTGGTGGTAACAGTAGCTCTGCTGATGACTTTGGGTTTGATGATGTTGATATAGCCTTTTAAACAAACTATTCTACCTTGCTCCACTTTTGTGGAGCAACTCGGTACTCTGATCACTTTACATGGAATTTCTAACGGTTAATACTTCCCACACTGAAGTTTCCCATTAATCGAACTCAAAAGGAATGATCATGAAAACATTAACTACTTTAATCGCTATTGCTATTCTTATCAGTCTGACTGGCTGTAGTACCGCTGCCCCTAAAACACTAACAGCACACCACAAAGATAAAATTCTAGTACGCGATACCAGAAACGGTAAGTGTTACAAGATATCACGTCATATTAGCGGTCCCTCAACCTACATCAAACCTGCTCGTTGTACCAGACGTGACAAACGTAGCATATCACGGCTTATAAACGCTCCATACATTAAGACTTACACAGCTCCTAAATTTGGCGGTTTTCGAGAGTTGAATGCTGGACGTTTACACAGGGCACCTGTATCCATGGGTAGTCGCAGGTAGACAACTGACTAATTTTCTGTAATAATTCCAGGCTCCATAAAACGCTGTTATGCAACTGGAGCCTAAATGACTATCCACAAACCTCAACAAGTTGAGGCGATTAACAAACTATGTTTCGCACTCAAGAAAACCTCTAAAATACTATCCACTGACCGTGTTGTAATTGACTTTGAGACCAAGTGTGAACTTGATCTTAAAAAGGTTGGAGCCTACGTGTACAGTGAACACGAAAGCTGCGACGTTCTTATGATGTCTTATAGCTTAACTGGCAAACCGGAAAATACTAAACTGTGGTTCCCTGATAGCAAACCCCCAATGGGATTATTCACACTTTTAGCGTCTGGTACAAAACTAGTTGCTCTCAACAGCTATTTTGAATACTGTATTTGGAAGCATGTATGCGTACCCAAATACGACTGGCCGGACATTGAACTGACTGACATTCTAGATGTAGCCGACAAGTGCAAAGCACTAGCCTTGCCTTCTGGTCTTGAAGAAGCCGCTGAAGTCACCCAAGTTGACCACAAGAAGAATCCAGCTGGCAAAAAGCTTATTAAGTTATTCTGTATGCCTAACAAGCATGGAGAATTCAATCAACCTGAATACTACCCGCTAGAATGGGAGAACTTCTGTGACTACTGCGTTGATGATACCAATGCTGAACTAGCACTTGATAAATTGCTGCCAGACCTATCACCAATTGAACAAGAAATTGCTTGGCTGACAGATCGTATGAACTGGCGTGGTATCTATATCGATAAAACAGCTTGTAAGGCTGCTGAAAAACTTGGTGCCCAATTACGAAAAATCTATAACAAGCAAGCTGCTGATATGGCGCAAGGTGCATTTGAAAAATGTACTCAACGGGAAAAGGTGAAAGTGTGGTTAATGGAAAATGGCCTACCCTTACCTGACATGCAAGGCAAGACCATAGATGTTGTACTACGCCGTGATGACGTACCAATAAAATGTCGCAAGATGCTAGAGTTGTACAAAATCACTGGTGCTACCGCTATAGCTAAGTTCACCAAAGTGCAAGTTATGATAGCCAAGGATGGCAGAATTCACGAACTGCTGAACTATCACAAGGCCCGTACTGGTAGGTGGGGTGGCAAAGGTTTTCAGATTCACAATCTAATGCGACCTGTGTTACCTAAGCACACTGACTATGAAGAAGTATTACAGATTATCAAAACTGGCAGTCTCGAGAAATTAGAAGAACTGGCTACAAGGTTATCACTTGAGGACAAAGTATACCAAATAAAGAAGGCTAAAGAGATAGCCAAACTACGTGACATTTATTATGTACATGCCGACACTAAATGGTGGCACGCTAATCCTATGCAAGTACTCACTTCCTGTTTGCGGGCTATTATCAGTGTAGCACTTGACAAACAGATGCGCTGTGCTGACTATTCAGCCATTGAAGCGCGTGTATTGTTGTGGCAAGCTGGTGATGAAAAGGCCCTTGACATTTTCAGACGTGGTGAGGATATTTACCTTGATATGGCTTCATCCATTTACAACATCCCTCTACGAATGCTTAATAAAGAGTCAGATGAAAGGCCATTGGGCAAGGAGACCATACTAGGAGCTGGTTATGGAATGGGTCATGTAAAATTCAGGACAAGGTGTGATGAGGTAGCGGGTATAAAGATAAGTGAAGACTTGGCACAACGTTCTATTAGAACTTACCGCAACCGTTTTCCTAAGGTGACACAACTATGGCGTGAACTTGAGAAAGCTGCCATCAAAGCTGTACGTTTTCCCTCTTTGGCAACTAAGTACAATGGCATAAAATTCAAAGTGAAAAGGTACGGCAAGATGCCTATACTAATGTGCCGTCTGCCATCAGGCCATACACTTGGCTACCCTTATCCAAAAGTTATCATAGGTGAAGACAACTATGGCAAAGAAGTGCCCAAGCTCACTTATCAAGGTTATGATAGTTACACCAATCAGTGGACAACCTTAGATACCTATGGCGGTAAATTGTGTGAAAACGTAGTACAGGCTATTGCCCGTGATTTGATGGCGTTTGGAATGTTATTGCTTGACATCACGGGATATAACCTTATAATGACAGTACATGATGAGACCGTATCAGAAGATGATGAAGAATTTGGCAGTCTAGAGGAATTTGAAACTTTGCTCTGTACACTGCCAGGGTGGGGTAGTACATTGCCCATAACAAGTGAAGGTTGGACAGGAGTGAGGTATAGAAAATGAATAAAAAATACTTTGCGGTTACAGCAATTGCAGCCGTGATCAGTATAGCCTTATCGCGTGGGATATCTCAATGGGGTTATGAGCTGTTTTGGGAAGGCCACGTAACACAAACCGTTAATAAAGTACTTGATGAAAGAGGTGTAAGAAATGAAATGTAAACACGAATGGGTTGATCTACCTGATGAAATAGGACCAGATATCACTAGAGCCTTGAATAACATCACAGTAGGTTGTTACCGTTCAGCTGACACAGTCAATCAAATGTTCCGCACATCACTTACAGAGAAAAGTGGCAAATGGTTTAATGCTCCTGACTACAAAAAATGTAAAAACTGTGACAAGGTAACCAGAAAATGACACCTGATGTATACATAACAGAAGTAGATGGAAATCATACAAATTTACACTACATTGCAATGGGTACTGATTACGTCTTGACGCTAACTGGAGAACAAGTTTTACAACTCTATAAATCTATAGACGAAAACCTTAACTCTAACCCAAGGTACTATGAAGATGACCAGAGAAGAACGGCGAAAGCAACTTGAAGTGGAATTAGCTGATAAACCAGATGATGTATGTTGTTGTGGCAGTACATTGGGTCAAGGGTGTTTAGAAGGTTACTGCTGCTCACAAAAAGAATACATCATCTTTTCACAATTAAAAGAGGAATTTGGAGAAGAAAAATGCAGTGTGAAAACTGTGAAGCCTATTTAGAGCCTACCAGTGACAATTTTAAGTGCGAAGACAGTGGCGAAAGTTTCTGTACAGAATTTGGCACTTATCATTGGTGGTGTGGTACACTCACCTGTGACCAATGTGGCCACAAAATGGACTATCAAGATCAATCAATTTAACTAGTCAAAAAGGGAAAATTATGAAAAAACTATACAGCAATGACGAAATTGATAGAAAAGAAGGTGAAGCAACTACTTATTATACTAGGTTTGATGGACAAGAAGCACTTGTTGCCAGAATAACAGGGGGATCATTAGGAGGTGTGCAGGATGTTTATGGAAGTAAAAATATAGGTGTAAAAGATTACTCTAAAACTTATCAATCATACTGGAACACACCTAATCGGAATATTAAGCCATCTTATCAATATTACGTGGGAGATCTGGGAGACTACGTAGTGAGATATTTTGGCTGGATTCGCACATTTAAACCTGAAGATTTCCATGAACAATTCGTTAAAAATCTTAGCGACTTGGATAATGTAAAACAAATTAAACAGAATCGAGGTATAGAAAATGACTAGAAGAGAACGCCGAAAGGAATTTATAAAGGAATTGGTCCTAACCATATTAACCTTTATACGGAAACTGGGCTGCAAACTTGACCTGCATGAATGGGAAATTGTACTTGAAGACAAAATCCCTGACCATGAGATATTTTCCCTTGAAATAATGGCACAAAGCTACCCTGACAGTAAGAAAATTGGAGATGAAATTGCAAGTAGTTGGCTAGGAATGCAGGTAACCAAACGTGACGGTCAATGGTTTAAATGTTGTCACCAACAGTGTAAGTATTGTGGCCAAACCTTTAGAGATTGACATTGAAAATGAGTTTGTCCAGATAGCTGAGTGGGATTATGGTTGTCTGGCACTTAAAATGAAAATTCCTGGTAGACGCAACTATCCCGATAGGCAAATCTTAATCGGCAATGGTCACACTTTCTTTATCGAATTCAAACGGTTTGGAGAGGTGCCTAGACGGGGTCAATTATCACGACATAGAAAACTACGACAGAGAGGTTACAACGTTTATATATGCGACAATTTAAAAGATGCCTTAAGAAAATTAGAATGGGAATTACTTATGAGGGGGTAATGATAGGTGCTGGTATATTAATATGGTTAGGTCTTTTTCTCCCTGAACTTTTATGGGGTTTCCCTGAACTTTTATGGAGTTGGCCCTAAGTGACTACATTCGTACCCCACCCTTACCAGATCAAAGCCATAGCGACAGCTGTACGCACCAAATTCCTAGCTTTGTTTTTGGACCCTGGACTCGGTAAGACAAGCATAATTCTGAGAATGTTTGTCTCACTCAAGAGAAACAAGCTAACCAAGGGCATGTTGATAGTAGCACCTTTGCGGCCCTGCTATTCAGTGTGGCCTCAAGAGGTCAAAAAGTGGACTTTCAGCCGCCACCTAACGGTGAGAATACTGCATGGCAATAACAAATTAGATGAACTGCGTAGACCAGCTGACATTTACGTGATCAATCCTGAAGGCCTTAAGTGGCTGTTTCATATCGCTTTAAAAGGCAAGCGTAACTACCCGTTTGACATCCTGGTAGTTGACGAAAGTGGTAAGTTCAAAAACCCTGACAGTAAACGCCTAAAAATCCTGAAGCCTAAGCTTAGGAAATTCAATAGACGCTACATACTCAATGGCACCCCTGCCCCCAATGGTGCTATGGACTTGTGGTCACAATTTCTGATTGTTGATAAAGGCAAAACCTTTGGCAGCGAGATCAAACACTATAGAGGACAATTTTTTGTACCATCAGGCTACATGGGACATGACTATAAAATTGCTAGCCCAGAATCATTACAGATCATCTACAGACAAGCTGCCAAAATAGCACTTGTGATGGAAGCCAAAGACTACCTTGATATGCCGCCATTGACCTATCATGATATAGAAGTTGTGTTATCCAGCAAAGCGCGACAACATTATGATGAAATTGAAAAGGAATTATTCACAGTTATCGACAGTGATGAGTTTGAGATTGTTAACAGTGCTATGTCGTCTATGGCTTGTCGGCAAATTGCTAACGGTGGCCTTTATCACTCAACCCCAGAAGGTCAACGACCACTACCTGCAAAACGGCGTCCATGGCATGATATACACAGAGCTAAAGATGAAGCACTCTGTAACCTTGTTGATGAGTTACAACATAAGCCTCTTTTAGTAGCCTATGAGTTTCGCCATGATTTATTACGCATCAAGCAATGTCTAAAGAAAAGCTTTAACCTGACAGTGCCACATATAGGCAGTGGGGTAAGCGCCGCTGAAGGAGCACGATTAGAGATAGCCTGGAACGCTGGTAAGTTGCGAGTACTGGCCGTTCACCCTGCTTCAGCTGCCCATGGCATTAACATGCAACAAGCTGGTGAAGACATTTTATGGTACTCTCTGACTTATAGTCTAGAATACTACGTGCAATTAATAAGGCGCATTTACCGTCAAGGCATGAAAGGTGAGCATGTAAGAGTGCACCACTTGATAGCTATTGATACTGTTGATGAAGCTATGATGTCACGATTAGGTGCAAAAGCTGCCCGCCAATCGAGTCTAAAAGACGCTCTCAAAGCCTATCGAGAGGGAAAACGCTAATTCCTTTTTGGAATTAAACTGTATAAACAAATTCCGATTTAATCTCATTTTTTCAGTAGACAAATCCGAAAATTTCGTTTACATTTGCTTTCCACTTGCCCAACTCATTGAACTAAACTGGAGATTTATATGGAAAGCCAAACGCATTATCATTCTACAACTGAAACTTTTTTTAAATTAGGCGAATGTGACTGGTGTCGTGGACCGGTGCATGAACTAAATGATAGCGTAGTATTTTCAGGATTTGAGAAAGACTGCTTACAATGGGGTGAGAAAGAGCTACCTGCCAAACCAGAAGAAGGTTTTTGTGAAGCCTGCAAGGGTGTCACTCACTATGTTGATACTATCAAGGGGGAGTATGCCATAATCAAACGCCCCAATGGAGAAGTGGTGGACACTCGCAAGTCTAAAAAGACCGCTAACAAGTTGTGTAAAGAGCTAAACAAAAAGCAAGGGGACAGTGTTGACGGTACTGTAGTCCTGGACAGAAAACAGGAGTTGACAAACGAACCAGAAGACATTAAATTAGGCAATTCAATCATCATTAGATTAACCAGTACACTTAACGACACATATACTCGTGGTGTTCATGTTGAAATTCCTATTGAGGAACTTCTCACTTTAATCAAGAAAAACGGAGCAAAACCAATGACCAAAACATCAGATAGAAAAACCGCGAAAGATCTAATTCGTAGCCTTATCATCAAAAAGAAGACTGATGACCAAATTCTGGGAGAAGTGGAAAAGCAATTCCCTGACTCCAATGCCGACAAAAAGCACTGTACCAAGTACCGTAGAGAACTCTTTGTGGAAAAGGAAATTGAAGCGGATTTAGCAGCGGTAGGTTCCCGTGAACATCAAATCTGGGCAAAAGCTAATAAAGCTGCTGCAAAGCGTGGACCTCACAAAGACCACTGGAAGGATCAAGAAGTCAAGGATAAAGAACGTATTGCCGCCAAAAAAGCCGCTGACAAAGGCAAAAAGAAGTCTAAAGCTAGTCTTGATGAATATCGAAAAGGTGGCAAAAATGAAGACGTGCTTGCCTAGTAAGCGAGTGGCCATTGAGGTACGCGGTCATAAGGCCGTTGCCTCAATAGTAAATCACGAACTGTTTTGTACAGTCTCTGTAGTATCTGATGGCCAAACCGCACTCACTACCTGCTCTCATAATATGTGGCGTTCTAAAGCTTGTGAGTTGGTCCTTATGATACACCATGAATACGATTGCAACAAGGGTGATTGTACTTTAGTCTAAACTGGAGCTTGTTATGTTATTTAAATTTCCCCTTTCCAAATCACCACGTTTTGCTGATACCCTATTACACGAAATCAAACCCGGCTGCGTCATTGAGTTGATAAGCCCTGACGGGCAAAGTTCTGTGTATCAAGTATGTCGTACAACTAACCTTGAAAATATTGCCACACCTTTTAGCAAAACCATGTTAGTCAACTTGGCCACTGGCCGTATTCTGTTTAAACGTTCGGATCTCCCTGTTTGTAAATTTGACGCAACCCTCCACATGCACCTAGCAAAACACACTAAATTATAGGTAAAACAATGATTAAATACCATGGACTCATAGCACTTGATGGCCCAGACGCAACTGGCAAAACCACCTTAGCTAACAAAATTTGTGAGCTGGCCGGTGGTGGTGAGGTGATACACCTCACTTGGACAAAACACTTGGCCCCTAGGCAAGTGATGGACAACTACCGCATAGGTGCCATAAAGTACGCTACTGCCTTAGCTGAGGATAGAGTTGTTGTAATTGAACGCCCTTGGCTATCACACCCTATTTATTCAACTGTATATCGTGACGGGGATTTTGATTATGAAGACGTACATCATTGGCAAGACTACATAGAAAATAGAGAGTGCATGGCTATAACTGCATTGCCCAGTGATGAACAAAAATGGATGCGCAACTATCAAGAGTGCTGCCAAAAACGTGAAGAGACCCATGGCCGGACTTTTGTACAAATGAGAAAAGTGTTACATCAGTTCCAAGCAGCTGCCTTGCTAGGACTACAGGAATATAGTCCTGGCCAGTATGCCGGAGCAAAACACGTTGTATACGATTATCAAGAATACGGTAGCAACACTGGCAGTTTTGTGCTAGAATGTGTGCTTCCAAACCTACATCAACACCCACTTAAGGAAGAATCATGAACGACCAAGATGAAGTACAATACATGAAAGACGGCATGTCTTTTAATTTTGCAAGCTGTGAGCCTGGACCCTCTCTGTATAGCATTCTTGAGGCTGCTTGGGTTTTGCCCATACTACTACGCGGCATCAGGGAAAAACCTTGGAATGACATCAAAAACCCCATAACCAACGCTTGGCTAGGTTTGCAGTTGTTAAAAGAGCATAATGGCTGTTTTGAACTTACAATAGCTGGAAGAAACGTCATGGAATGTGGTGAGTTGCTGGAGTACGAATTCAGTATGATGAATCAACAACTAACTGGTGACTACAAAACTGACGCACAAAAATACAGTAAACTGCGAAACAGCCTTGAAACCTATTGTCTAGTTTACACACCAGAAATTATTAGCTGGGTGGTCAGTTGTGCCAAATCTAAGCGTGACGGTCGTTTTTTAGATTTAGGTGGTGGTAACGGGCACCACTTACTGAGGTGCTTAAGTGCAAACAAGGAAGCTTCAGGCACACTTTTTGACAAAGCCCCTGAAATATCATATACGCCTACTGATGTCGAAAGCCGTCTTGTAGTTGTAAACGGCGATGCTCTTACAGAGCATTGGTTGTACAAAGCTGAAATCAACGGCTATGACCTTATAATCTTGAGTGAATTCCTGCATTGCCTCACTCCCACTGAAAGGACTTTTATACTTGACAAGTGCCATGCTATGCTCAAAGTGGGGGGTGACTTGCTTATAATAGAGCAACTGCCTAATTTCCGTTTGGATCTACGATTATTCGACATGACAGAAAAAGGTAGTTGCATACCACCACCCAAAATGGTAGAATACATGGCATGTGCGTTTCCCCATACCTTGAAAGTGGTACACCTAAAGAGCTCTATTTCTCATTATGGCCTCAGATACACCAAATTAGGAGAAAACAACAATGTTCCAACCCTTAACTGATAGCTGGCACGACATTTATCACAACAACCTGTTAAACGTTTACATATCAAATTTGGAGATAACTAACCATACCTTCAAACTTACAGACCCTTTGGATAACATAATATCTAGCAAAACTCGTGGGTTTAAATTAGAGTTCACTGAGAAAATGTACGAATGGATAAAAAGTGGTGGGAACAAAGTCACTAAGGAAATGATAGAGCTAAATCCCACTGCCGCTAAATTTGAAACGTGGTTTCATGGTGCGAACACTGCCTATGGCCCTCGTATCGATAAGCAATGGGATTATGCAAAACGTGAACTAGAACGCTCTCCTTACAGTAGGCGTGCTTGTATTATGTTACTCAACCCCCATGATAGACGTATAGCAGACGCCCTTGCTGAAAAACAGACTAGGTGTGAGTACATTTGCACTTTTGCCCTGACTTTTCAAATACGTAAGGGTGGACTAGATCTTGTGGCTACCATGCGATCAAACAACTATACTACCACAGTCTGCCAAGATGTTTACATTTTCACCCAACTGTTAAGGGACATGGCGCAAGAATTAGGCATTCCAATAGGCACCTACTATCATTCAGCTGTTTCAGCTCATATTTTAGAGCCAGAAGTGTACAGAGCTGGTTGTATCATTCAGGAATATATCACTAGCTTGGCTGGGCCATTTTGTGACACATTTGACGCAATAAGCCGCCATACAGCTTTCAGCAAGGCAAAAATGGAATACGCCAAAAGGAAATTAGAGGGGAATTTAAATGACCAAAATTGAAGGTATGTTTGCGGCCCTTGAATATGCCACTGAAGCCGCCACGAAAGCAGACTGCCCTAGAGGTCAAGTAGGCGCTGCTATCGTTGACAAATATGGTGAGGTGTTGGGTGTAGGTTACAATGAGCGAGCCAAAGCTTTTGGTCCCTGCAATTGTGATTGCGGTACAGATACTTTGACAAGTGGTAGTTCAACTTGCCAAACCACGCATGCTGAAGTCATGGCCATTTTAGATGTGCAAAGTATATACAGAACTGCCGTATACGCCATGGCTTGCACCCGCGCACCTTGCCATAGATGTTTAAATTTATTAGCCTGTACTGCCATAAAACATCTCATAGTCAGGGATGAGTTCCCTGACAGAGATGAGAGTGAAAGAAGGTGGTTAGGTATGGGCCGCGAATGGCACTGGATAGGATTAACACACCCTATTTAAGGTGTTTCAAAATTCTCCACTTCAACGGTGATTACTTTTGTATCTTGTATAGTTTGAGTTGCAACATCCCTTATCTGCATTTGGACTGTACAAGAGCGTATTGTTGCAACTGGTGCTATTATTTCTTGACCAAATGTTATAGTACTTGACATAGTAGTCCAAGCTCCCGGCGAACTTCCTATATTAACATTTAAAGATGCACCACTTAATACAGTATAGCGTAATTGCCAGTCATTTCCTATCGTGGGACTTGGCGGTTGTGCCCAATTATCAAAAGATGCAGGACTGTTATTTGGAATACAATTGTTACCACCATCTAGCTCAAATTGTACCCTTACCCTAACAGTTGTACCAGCAAACGCAAAGTCATTACAATTGCCTACTTCGATAGCTATCACAAGGTTAGTGGTTCCAAAAAAGTCTTGGAACCGTATAGGACCAGAAGTAGGTATTGTACTATTGGCGGGTATATCAGGGACTAACCCACCACCCCTGAAATAATCCTGTAAGAGGATATTAGTAGCAGAACCACCAAACTCCCCCTGAATATCACGTAATGATATCGGCCCGCTGACTTGTAAAGTCATAATATACTCCTCAAAGGTTCAAAAATTCTTCAACTTTTGTTTTAAGCTCCAAGTGTTCTTTATAGAGTGCTTTAAAAGCAGCTGCCAATATGGCTGGAGACCGTTCGTAATCAAGAGAATAAAACTTTTTCTCAGAACCATGTACCAACTCTGGAAAATGTTCTCTAAAATCCTGAGCAATGAAGCCCAGTTCTGCACTTCCCTCTTTAAGTCTTGCTGATTGCTTAGCCGCCTTTTCATTCCAAGTGTAGTGTACCGTTCTAGCGTTCAAGATAAAATCCAAAGCTGTATCAGGGTCAATGTCTTTAGTGATATTTTTTAAACGTTCATCAGAAGGAACTGTAGAATCACCTGTAATATCGCCACTGACATCTAAATCACCATCTATCTCAACATCGCCAGTAACGAGTAAACCACCATTGCTGATAATAACTTGTGAAGTAAACGTTTTGCCTGACTGACTCAAACCCAATATATTAGAAATTGAAGTTCTACGTGTAGGGTCGCCAGGTGAACCTTCATCCGAAAAAGCCAAATTATCCACACTTGCAACGCCAGCAACAGTTAAATCATTAATATCCAGTTCCACAGTAGTTGAACCCATAGGAGTTGAAACATTAATTCCACCAAGATTGGCAAGACTTGTAACTGCTACAGTGGGCAAATTGCTGACTAGGGGTACATCCCCAGCCGTTACACCAGTATTAACAAACGCCGCTGTACCTAAAGGTACGCCCGAACTCAGCACTTGAGTCCAAGACTGGTAGGAACCACTTACCCTACGTCTATAAAAAGTTTCATCAGCAACTACACCAGCGAATACTTGAGTGCCATCAGTAGTGTCAAAAGCTTGTGTGAAAACCGTACCACCGCCAGATGCAGTTGGGGGTTTATTAGTAGCCGCTGCACCCACAGACGTTTGTGCTGATTGTGTTAAAGTGTTCATATCACCCACAAATAACACAGGGTTTGTTGCACCTATCCCAAAACTGTTAGTACCGTCTGCAAGTACTTGAAACACATTATTAACAGCTGAACCTACATCTTCAACTGAAGCTGTACCTAAACCTCCAGGCAGATTAGTGCTCAAAAGTTCCCAAGATGCAGGATTAGCTGAAGGTTCATTATTAACATTCGGGGTAACAAGTGATACATAAACTTCTTCGTCTAGTGTACTACGTGCCCAAGCATTGATAGGGTAATCAGTAGCATTATCCCAGTGTGCTAATCCATAATCATTAACATGCGAGTTAAACGCATCTTGCCGATTAAGTAACCAGTTAAAATTCTGGAAGGTGGGAATTTCAGCGATCCACCCTAACAAAGTTTTAGCTTGTCCGGGGTCCGTAATTGAGCCACTGGATGCCCAGATATCATTTACATCAGGTTTAATAGTTGGCATGATCTTTGTTTCCTTATAAAATTATATCGCGTGGAAATGAACCACCTACAAGAGGCGTTGCTTCATCAGCAAAACCCTCAACACCCGGTCCCCCAAGAAAGCCAAAAGGTATATTAACTTCTGCGAAAGAATAACTCACTCCAGCTGTTTTTGGTAGTAAGCTAGGGTTTGACAAAAGTGCTTTTTCTATCTCATTCAAAAACCGTGTGAAGATTATACGCGCAAAACCTGTAGATGGGAAGGCATCATCAAGGATAATAGGCGAAATTCCAAATATTATCGAAAATATCCGTATCGTTTCTTCCGGTGTTGATAAGGTGTGATTCTTAAATATTTTAGCCTGTATGAAGACTCGGTACTCACTATCAATGAGCGTTCTAGGGCTTGTCGTGGGTTCACTGTCATCACGAAAACGGCCACCTACTGAAGGATCAGTTTCATCACCAAAAGGATTGGATTCAGGTATGGTGTCAAAACCAAAGAATAAGTCTGTAGATGGTCCTACTACTATCCTACTTTGACCTACAATTCTACCAATTATATCTAAGGATTCACCTGTAACCGTAGCAAAATCTAGGCGACCTATCAACTCAATGAATAACTCATCAAGCTCTGTATGACCATTATTTAAAGCTTGAGTATAAGTTAAAACTTCAGACTCACTGTACTCAGTGGCCGTGTTGTCTTTTATCAGCTCATCATGGTCAATTGGTGTCAAGTCACCCATAAATACCCCTTAAGAGTTAACTGTTATATTTGCTATTATGAAATCTGACACTTCCCTGACAGCTATCACTATGTTAGCTGTAGCAGCCGGTGCTGGTGTGGTGTCTATAAATAAACTATCAATATCATGCCCCGGAACCACATTTATAGGTGTATAGAGTTCCGTAAATATAACATCATCACCCGGATCAAAACCACGACCTTGAACAAGTGTACCATCAGCGTAGTCAACGATAGCTTGTTTGATTTGGTCGTCACCATCAAGTGGATAGTCAGGCCGTGTTGTCAAATTCGCAATAACGAAAATAGTTATGGCAGCTGGCCGCGTAAAATCTATGCTATGAGGTAAACTTTGTGAATCAAGTATTACTTCTGACTCTGTAGTGCCGAATGATTGTATACCTGTAGGTTTGTTGTTCCAAATGGCTAATGCTACATCAGCATTAGTACCGCCTACTACAATCACCTCAAAACTGTGAGAGGGTACACCATCACCGTCTGTGATATCAGTGTCATTTTCAAGTACAGTTAAGTTAGTCACACCTGCCACATTACCAACCGCACCTATAATAGCCTCAATTTGGTTCTGTGAAGATGCCGCTGTAGATTTATTTCTTCGTACTCTTAACTCACCATCAGTTTCACGATCACGGCCCTCAGTGCCCACTGCTGGATTTGTAACTGTATCCCAACCTGTGAAAGGAGTTTCAATAACAGTCATGACGCCTATGCCGACAGGAATATCACCTGTGGTGTTAAGCTCTGCTGCCACACTGGCATTACCAGAACCATCAAACGTGAAGGCTGCAAGTGTAGTGGCTATTAATTCTGCTCCGTTACTAACTGTCTGAGGAATTGGTACTGTAACCCCAATAGTACCAGCACAGACAAAAATGAATGAAGTAGCTTGAGCCTCTTGCCTTTCTATGGCGTTGATTTTCACTAAGTTCGACAAACCTATATCAATAGTTTTGTCAGGGTCCGTAGCATTAAAAGTTTCTTCTGCTATTTGCCACAACTGATCATCAGATAGCGCAGAATTTTGATTTATTTGACCATCAGGAGACTGAACTGCTAAGTTAATATCAGGGCCAAAAACAACTCTTACAGCATCATCCTTTTCTTGCTTTATCTCTGTGAGGCTTTTTCTTACAAAGCCATCAGTAGTTATTCCGAAGCCATTAGACATTTACTGTACTCCCTGCTACTGTACCAAAAGTGGTATTGCCTTCCCAAGAGACAGTCAACTTACGAGTTGCTGAATCAAACTCTATTCCGAATTCAGTTAACTCATTCATGCCAGGAGTGGTCAATATTTCAAATTTTATCAAACTCTCAGCTACAGGCAAATTAGCCGGTTTTATTAGGATTTGCCCAAAATAGTCAACTCCTTGAGTTGTATCTAAAGGGGACTCTCCTAAATAAAACAAAAGCCTAGAACGTACATGTTGTGTAACTTCAGCTCCATCAGAGGCACGACTTATTTGGCCTGTACTTTCATCTAGGAACATGCCGTTTTGTGAGTTTAACGCGTAACCGTTTGCCATTCTATGCTCCCGTAACTGGTGTGCCTGTAGTTGCTTCAGTATCACCATCACTGTCATTAGCTTGATCATGCCCATGATCATTATAAGTGGGTCCACTGTCAGGTACAAAATTTGTACCTCTAAGTTCGCCAGTGGCATCAACAAAACCATCTACATTTGTGTCGCCATTTAGATTTATAACTGGTGCATCAACCGTAAAACTTACTGGTGATGTTATTTGTATACTACCATCACTCTTACTTATACTGATAAAAGCTGAACCATCCTCTTTGCCTATCACTAAATTGTCAGCGTCAAAGTTCTGAATTGCACCGCCTGTAGACGTGGGAAAAGGTATAAACACTCCATCAGAGACATCATGTAACCTTGCAGAATCCGGTGGACGTTTCTCACTGGTGCTTTTCCAAATGTCTAGACTCCTATCACTGAAGATCAAAATGCCTTCATCACCAATACTGGTAGGTAGAGTTATGACAAACCCACCAGCTTTATAGTAGCCTATAGGCACCAACACCAGCCGGTTGATATCTATATTAGTCTCTGTACCATTTTCCCTGTCAGCGTTTACTAGCTGAATCTGAGGATCAACCTCTACCCAACCATTTTCAACAATTTTCAACACTTTGCCAATTGTCATGGTACGCGTGTATATCAAATTCTTGCGTATGAATTTGTCTATTAAACTAGTTAACGTCTTTTCTTGGCTCATCACCCACTCTCCAACCAATTATATCAGTATACCAGTCTTGACCTCTAGTGTCACCAATAAGCCTAGTTTCCATAACCTTATAAATCCCGTCTGCCACCGTTCGCACTTTTCTGAACTCTAAACCAGCTTGCCCTAACTGCACAGTGTTTGAATTCATTTGTACCCGCCTACCAGGCAGTATCTCAGGATTTATAAGAATACGAAAATCAGCACCTAGCTCTGTCAGGGTAGGTGCACCTATCAAACCCGTTTGCGGATTTACTACAAATATAGGTTTATCAACCAACACAAACCCTCTAGGTATGACGTTCAATTGATTTTGCTCAATAGCCCAGTCAAAATTATAGTCTCTTGATAACGTGTTCATTATTTGAGCAGAACTACCAGACAAGGTCAACGGGGACAGTTTGGTTTTCCATTCAGGATTTATCTCAATCGTGCCGACAGTTACACCGCTAAATGAGTTAGCTACTTCTGTGATAATGCCATCAACAGCTATACCTGCCTCAAAGGTTTTAGTGAACGCACTTTTTTCCCAAGCTGTATTAGAACTACCGGTTATCAAAGTGAATATAGAATCGGCTGATAATCGAGTCTTAAAATAGTTAACTACATTCGCTTCAAATAAAAGAGCGGTTTGGCCAGCATACCCGCCAAAAAGCCGTACCACAGAATCACGTTGAGTAATACGTTGAATTTTGCTTTCGGCCAAGTTGAATATCTCAATGCGTCCTTTGTTGGGATAACCGAGTAAAGTTTTAATCACTGTGAAACGTATCCTAAGTTTCTCAACTAGCAAGATTTCACTATCGTTAAATATTTCTAAATTTCCTTGGCGATCAAATTGTAAAGACATCTATATTGTCCCCCTCTTCAATCAATATCAACCTAGTAGTCTGACCAAGTGTCAAAAAATCAGCATCTTCACCGTCACCATTAACAGATATCATGAACAAATTACGTGGTACAGGCTCAACGGCATGACCTTGAAAAAGTTCGGAACCTATCACAGCTGGCACTCCAGATAAGATAACTGTACCTGCCACACTTAATTGAATAACCCAAATTGTACTCCTACTGTTGAATCTGAAATCCAAGGTATACCTAACACTATCAATGTCCACGTCAAACACTGAATTTTGTTCTGGCGTAAGTTCAATTGTTCTCATCCAAATAACTCCACGGCTTTATCAAATGTTTCAGTGGTTGAAGTCGTAGCCTGTTTTACCCCTTCATTGACTGACACACTACCACTTTCGTTTACAGCACCTTCCTGCAAGTTATCAATGGTAACAATTTGGGTTGAAACTCGATCAACTTCCCGTAACACTGCCGTAAATCTTAACAGATTAGTCGTTTCTCTGTCAACCGTTGTCGTGATATTTTGGATTATTAGATTTTGTCTAAGTCCCATGGCCGTTTGCACGTCAAATATCACTAAGTTACGCCAAAATTCAAGTAGTGCCTGAAACGCTGCCACACTGCGTTTAGTGGCTGGTGCTGGTGTCTCTATTCCAACCACAGACGCCAAAGTATTGATTAGGGATAAAGCATTAGCGCCTATTTGCTGTGCTGCTTCTAATATTGAACTAGGCGTGTCAGAAACAACTCCTTCTATTGTATATGCTTCTGGATTAGTGAAAGCATTATCAGAAATTACGCCACCTGTATCAATTGGGTGGTCAGTGATAGTGCTGGACACATCAAATTTTTCTGAAATTCTAGCGTCAAGGATTATATTAGCGAATTCCTCACCAGTGGTTATAAATAAACGTTGAAAGAAATTTGCCATTATTACCTCACTATAGCGTCATTGGATTCACTATCGAGCAACTCAAGTTCTTCTCGTTGCATACGCGCTAATATTGCTTCAACTTCTTGCATTTTCAAACCATGGAAATTGTTTGTCACATTCATAGCACTAGAGCGATTGGTTGAGCTAGTGGTTGCTCCACCTATGTTTGTCACATCAGCACCCGTAACACCAGCTGAACCTGTAGGGGGCAATATTCGTGCCCCTGCCTGCATTGCCTCAAACCGTTCCATACTGTTTATAGCTTCTTGAGCTTCATCTACTCCAAGAAAGGCTAAGGTACGTACTATTCCTTCACCAATAGCGTCCTGTACATTTTCTGGCAATTGCCCACTTATTAAAGTGCCAATTCCTGCACCCACTGCTCCAGCTGCTGCCACCCCCGCTATGGCCGTTGCCGCTGTAGCCGCACCCCCAGCGATCAAAGCCATACCCACCCCAATACCTTTAACAATTCCCAATAAAGTAGTAAATGCTTTTATCAATAAAGGTAAACCAGCCACAGCTGTCAATCCTAATATAACAGTTTCCCAACCTCCCATAGCCGCAACTAATTCATCCAAAATGGGTATGCCGACATTTTGTAACCAGATAAGTGTCTCTTGGATACTCCTGAAAAACTCACTAAATACAGGTAGCAGCCGTTCAGCCATCAAATTAGCTGTACCTGCTAATAATAGTCTAGTCCTAGTCCATTCATCGTTAAATTCAGCTGCGTTTTTCGATAACTCAGTAGTGGATTTACTGAACTTATCAGCAAATTCAAATGCAGCCTGTAATTGTTCTGGGCTAACCTCTAATAGCCTAGTATCAATGCCTAATTCACGCAATGCACCTTGCGCTACACTACGATCAAGCTCTCTAGCATTAGCTAAAATGGTCTCTAAGGCTTCAGCTACATCAACTGCACCACTAGATATACCTTCAAAATCAACGCCTAATTCTGCAAAAGCTTGAAAGGGACCAGTACCTGTACGGGTAGCTTGTTGAGATGCAGTACGCAAACGTTCCAGCATACCTACAACTTGTTGACCATCAACTCCAGCTAATTCCGCTGCAAGTCTCCAACGTGCTAAAGCTTCGACAGAAGTGTCTAGGGTAGCCGCTGTTTTGCCAAGTTCATCAGTATCCGCTGCTGAAGCCCTAGCCATAGCAAAAAGGGCAGCGTTAGCAACACCTGCTGCTACCGCTATTTTGTTGATTGAAGAAGCTACAAGTTGTGTTTGCTTCTGAAACTCTTCACCTTCTTCACCTTCAAACTCAAACCCCAGTCCTACTAGCAGTTCTTCAATAAAATTTGCCATGTACCTGCCTACCTACTTGCTTAGCCTGTGGTGGAGGGTCCGGTTTGAGAGCATCCTTGAGATTAAGCAATTCATGAAAGTCTGCTAAATCATCAATGGAGTAAGTACTATCTTGCAATTCCCTCAGCGTACACAAACCCTCATTTATTGGTCTCCAAATATACGGGTTTAGGTTTGGAGCTGCTTCTTCAGCCCTTCGTTTTGTGCTAGAGCTGTTATCATCCGTTGTTTCATTGCGGCTAGGAATCCGTCTAGACCGCTTTCGCCGAAAAAATCAGCGAAGTTTATTTTAAGTACCCAAAAGAAGACTTTATAAACGTCTTTCATGTGCTCCCCTGCAAAATGCGCTGAGAAACTTATGCGTTCACCATCAACTTTAGCAGTTTCTACAGTGCGACGGAGTACGAC
>SDBT01005188.1_pt1 | contig 21964 bp, 33 predicted proteins | sample 2277101 | NCBI WGS metagenome assembly SDBT01 (sample SAMN10404973, study PRJNA504765) | marine sediment metagenome | isolation source: marine sediment core GS10_PC15, 103 cmbsf | place: Arctic Ocean: Southern Knipovich Ridge | collected 2010 | reverse complement strand
GCAAACTCGGCCGGTTGGATATCTGTCAAAGTTGAGATAGCACCAGTCAGATCAAAAGCGCTTAACCTCTGCCCCGCTTTTGCGGCCTCGGTGGCCTCTCTGATTAATGCACGCGCCTGGGTGCGTCCAAGGCCCACTACCTCACTAATAGCATTACCGAGCAAGTCAGATAAGCTGATCAACGAGGACACTTGATCGTTAACTAGCTCCAGCTGGCGATTGAGCGTGTCAGTCTGAGTCTCCATTCTTGCGCGTATCTGCTCTAATTGCTCATCAGTCCGTGTACTTACTTGCTCTAATTGCTCATCAGTCCGTGTACTTACTTGCTCTAATTGCTCATCAGTCCGTGCGCGTACCTGCTCTGCTTGCTCATCAAACTTATCATTTAGAGCTGTGATATCTTGCGCCAGGTTCTCCGTTAATTTTTGTTGCGCCTGGGCAACAGAGGCAACAAGACCATCAAAAGCGGCCCCGGCTTGATCGGCCAGTTGCTCAAAAGTGGTGATCCCTGCAATTTGGGCCTCTATGATCGCAATTTGTGCATCTGCACTGGCGACTACTGCGCGCCGGTGGTCGTCAAAAATTAATTGAATAGCGCTTAAATCATCTCGTAATTGCTCTTTAAGGGCGTTTTGCTCTGTTGCAATCGCCCCTGTGAGGTCTCTAAATGCTGATTTTGCCGCATTTTCTAACGCGCGCGTTGTCTGCTCGCGCTCCCTCTGGAGAACGCGTTCTGCTGCGGCCGCTTCTCTTGCTGCACTTTCTTCTGCGCGCCTTGCTATCTCCAATTCTCGTTCTGCTGCTGCGGCCTCTTCTGCGGCCGTATTTTCTAAGCTATCAAAAAAATCATCCATAGCTGGCACTAACTCAAGCAAGGATGCAAACAGCATTTGACCTGCTACCGTGGTTAAATCAATCCCCTCAACCATCGCTCTAAAATCAGCACGATTGTCAAACATCGTGAGGCCCAATCCCTCAACCGCCTCAGTTAATGATTTGGTCAATTGCTCAAATTGTTCAGCCTCGGTAAAAAACTCGCTGAAAAATTGCTGGGTCAAATCTGCAAACCTTTCCGCCCCGCCGATTAAATTAATGATTGATTGGGCAATCTCGATCTGCACAATGGCGGACAAATCAGACAACGACCTGCCCATAATCTCCAGCGCATCGTTAAATATGGCTTGCTCTTTGGTCACCCTGAGCAGAGTTTCAAACAGCCCTTCGCCAATTTTTTGAAAAGCGCCGATGCCAGGGACTAAAAACTCGGCAATTAAGTCCGCTTGCTTGCTAAATATTGCCTGCAGTTCGGCTTGAATTTCCTCGCCGCTCAAGCCTTCAAGACTGACTTTGCCGATATCAACCTGAAATTCTGCAAGGGCTTCTTCTAATGAAAGTTCGACTTCTTCTGTTATTGTGCCAAACACACCCCTAAATCCGTCAGGCCCGCCAAAAAAATCACCCAAGGTGGTTCGTAGAATGGTTACGGTTTCAAAGCCTAGTGACTTAGCAGACAATAAAACTGTATCGGCAATAAAGCCGAATATTTCCGCCATTTGCGCCAAGATTGTATTATCTATATTTTGAAACTTATCCTTAAGCTTTGTTGATTTAAACAGCCCAAAAAAGGAGCTTTTTTTGGTTTCAATGGTGAAAAACTGTTGAGCTTGCACGATCCCCTGCTCGATGATTTGACTGAGAGATTGACTAACAAAAAATATACCCTCATCTACTATTTTCTTGCTTGTTTTGCCAAAAAGATTACCGAGCAAACCGCCCCCAGAACCACTCAGGCTACCGCCAAAATCACCCAACCCCCCGCCTGCAATACCTCCAGCCAATCTCTCAATTCCGAGCGATAAACCATTGAGCGCATTGCGGATGCCGCGCAACTCTGCCAGTTGGTCAATGGCGATATCCTCAAACCGCTTACCCGCATTTAATATGGATTGAGTTTTTTCATCCGATCCAAGCAGTGTACCCGTGCCTTGCCCTGCCTGGATCGCATCTGTAGGGTCTACATCACCCCCACCGCCACCGCCGCCAAACAATCCTAGGCTTTGCATGATGCCTATCATTGCGGCACCGGCAATAAAATTTATTGGAAAAGGGGCAGCAAATGCCGAGGATATAGCTGTTAAAGCATTTGCCCCCTGTTTTGTACCCTCGTTGGCAACATGTGCTACGGCCTCGGTCGATCCCATAGCGATTTTGTTAAGACTGATACCAGCCTCAATTATTGCTATTATCTGATTGACCTTATTTAGTGCCTTTGCAGCGGCCGCATTTTCGCCAAAAATTGTTGATAAATCATTGACTGCTTTGCCCGTGATGCTCAAGCTATCTGTCCATGTTTTAGCAAGTATCTCTGGGTCTTCCAAATTATTTTTGATCTCTTTTTGCAAGTCTTTGAGCTTTTTAATCAGCCCGTCGAACGCCTCATCCAGCCCGACAAAAACAAAAGGCTTTAGTGCTAACTCGTTTAAATCGTTAATCAGACCTTTAGCGCCAGCTAGGCGGGCTTTGGCCTCTACTGCTGCCGCTCCCTCAAGACCCACTAGCTCTCCTTCAAGTTTCTTGATTTTGTCTGCAGCCGTCTCTGCGCCCTCTTCGACATCGTCTAAAGTTGCTACGACACCTGCTATTGCCCCTCCGGTTTCCTCTGCTTGTGCTCCAAAAATCATGAGTTCAGTGGCGGATTTTTCGGTTGTAAAGCTTGTAAAAAAGTTTGATGTTTTTGTTAAAATTTCGTTAAGGGTTTCGTTTTCCGCGATAAAATTGTTGACCGCCTCGACTGCTTTTGCTAAGCCAAGCTGAGCTTTAAGCCCAAGGATTTCAAACGTTAACCCAAGAGCGGCGACCTCTGCGACCGCTACGATTGCTAAAAAAGCGATAGCATTACCGAGCAGTAAAAGGACTCGTACAGCCTTTTCGCCAAATCCTACAACAGCAAATAGAGCACCGCCGACAAGCAGCATGGAGTCTCTAAGGGTGTCGCCATCTTCTGCGGAGTCTAAAAACTTTTGACCCAGGACAGTTACAAAGGGGGACAGTGTTGCACCAATAACATCAGATGTGGCCTTTGATACTGCCCCTATTTCGCCCAAGACGGTTTTCATTTTGACCAAGTTTTGAAAGTCCAGGTCGTCTAAAACTAGCCCTAATTCGTCTGCTCTATCTGATAATCTTTTAAATTCAGCGCCTCCGTCTTTAAACAAAGGGATAAAATTTGTTAGATTGCCGCTCATCGCTTCCATTTGAAACACCACTTCTTCAATTGGGGTGCCTGCTTTTTCCATTGTGTCAAAAAAAAGTTGAAAGCCCTCTCTACTGCTTAAGCCCCTAAAATTCTCTATGGTTACGCCAACAAGTGGTGCGATTTTTTCGAAAAAATCGATCATGGGGCCAGCGCCAGTGGTACGAAAATCCCCGATCCGGTCTTGAAAATCTTTTAGAGCATCTGATACCTCACCTTGATCAATCCCGTAAGCTCTAGCAGCAAAAGCTAAACGCTGAAATTCTGCCACGGGGAGTCCCGCTACCCGTGCTAGGTTTTGAACTTCTTTGGCCGCATTGCCTGCGGTCACAACAATAGCACTAAAAGTGGTCGCAGCTATCACACCTAGCACTGCAATTGCTTTAGATGCAAGCTTGATCTCTTCTTTAAGATTTTCTGTTTTCTTTTCTGATTTATCGGCCTTATCGGCAAACTTATCTAGTGATTTACCGCCTTTGTCAATGTCGGTTGTATCAGCTTTGAGGGCAAGGGTAAAAATATCAGTCACGCTTGGATCTCCGCTGTTTAATTACTGCCATTTGAGCTTTAACTTTATCAACTTTGTCAGGTGTTTGTTGGTCTATAATCGGGTAGGGTGCTGGGCAATTTTGCTCTTTTGACTTATTAGCTTGCATAACGTAGGTGGACGATAGGCCATGGAGTATGCGGACCTCTTCCGGGCGTAGATCAGTGCCAGTGAGATTTACCCACGCCAATAAATCCACCCAATCTACCGGCACTAAACCCATCCCCGTAGACTTGCATAGCCCAATTTCAAAAAAATATTGCAAGAGATAAGGCGCGACCGTCACATCAGGCAAAACAAGGTAAGGGTTGTTTTCCTGCAATAAGTCGCGCCTGCATCCCTTAACTCTGTCGGTGCTTATATCAGCGTTGAGCCAAGCCAGACGAGCAACGTATTTACTCAGTTCTTCCCTGGCGTCTAAAAAAAATTATCATCCAGGGTTTGAAATAGCTCAGCCTGTATGCGCATCCAGCGGAAATCATCATCGATCAAGATGTTGAAAAGTTTGTCAGACGAGTACGGATCAAGTTTGCCGCTTTTGTCTGTCACACCCTCCCAACCTGTGCAGCAACTAACAATCAACTTGACGCTTTGCTCCAGCTGCTCATCAATAGATAGCTCTCGCTTGCTAGTCCTCCGCACGTAACCGGCAATCGCGTTGCGATACTCGATTGAGTGTTTACCATGTAGCATTAAGCTGATGCCGTGCTTCTTACCGATGCTAATATCAGGGTGTATAGGGGTGAATTTTTTAGCCTGTTTGGCACTCTTGCCAATACGTAATTTATCAAACATAATTTTTTACCTTATGGTGCTGGTTTATCTACGATTTTATTTGTAAGCTCAAGTGTTACCGCCGCAGCAATAATCTGATCAATCGTGCCAGGATTGCGAGTGTAACTCATGATTTTTGCCTGGAAAAACTCTTTTGACAGATCCTGAAAAATTAGCTCAACAGAGTGTGTTGTGTCCACCGCCGTGCCGTCTGCACCATCAATCAATAAAATCTGCCCTGCATCAGTGAGATCCTTACCGAGATCCAGTGTTAAGCTGCCATCATTGACCGACCCTTTAAACTTTTGAGTGCGCCGCTCATCAAGCGGGTTGTGAGTCACTAACGCATATACTGCACCATGCTCACCAATTCCCACTGCCTCCGCTACATTTGTGTAAGTTAGTGCGTCAAAGCCTGCAATATCGTTAGTAGCCGGTGGCCCTGCAGAGATACCAAGTTTGGTATTGGCGTTGGTCTGTACAGTCATAATTGTTTCCTCATTATTTAGGTAGTTGAGTTATAGCTTTTTGGATGTTTTTTTCAAAATTTGCAATCGAGACTCGCACCATGCCTGCCGGTGCTTGTTTGCTAAACCCGTCTCCAGTGACTTTAGCGGTAGGGCCAAAAAAGCGCCCAAACTCTAAGTCCCCGATATAACGTAAATTATTTGTGAGATAAAATACTGAGCCCACCGAGTCACTGATTGTGCTTGTCACTGCTGCAAAATTAACAGTCTCAGATTGTGTTGTGCCATTTTTTGGTGTGTCGATGGACGGTAACCAGTTTGCCCTTGCTCTCCCAGTGTCAACGGGTGTCATTTTGATAATAGACGATGAGACAGCAATAAGTGATGCTCTCACTACCTGCCCATACCCAGGTTTATATTTTTTGTCCACAGCCTTGCGAATTTCCTCGCCGAAACTCATATCGCGTTATACCGGATTGACACCGGCACCCTAAAAAAATTTTGATCAATCAAGGCAGATGAGGCAAATATTTTAACAAAAATAATTCTGGTACCGCCGAAAATTATGGTACCACTGCGCGGAAAGTGAGCTTTTATGCGCTCTATCTCAGCGACATATGGCCCCCTACCCAGGTCTTTTTTAATATTTATCATGATTTGATAAATGCCAGTCAAGATATCGGTCCCTCCTTGCTCAATGCCAACTGGCGTATCCTCAGCTGGCAATAAAGATTGTGACAAATATAGGTCGTCGTCTTGATCAAAATCTACGTTTTCAAAGGCAATGGGCGGACGATCAGGCATAGCGTTTAAATGCGTATCTAGTCCATTTCGTAAGTCCGCCTCGTTCATTAAAATTCCAAGATTTGGGCTTCGATCCCGTCTGCACCCGTCAAGGTGATAACCCCTTGCAGATAGCCGCTAATGGTTGCTAATGGGATAGCGGCCGTTGCACCTACACCTATCAGCGTCAGCGTTAGCCCTGCCGAAACATCAACATCCCCAATTCCTGGGCAAGGCACAGTGGTACCTCCATCGCCGTCAATCAGGGGCGTTAATGTGCCAATAGTCACATTGTTAAGTATCAATACTGGCCGTCTGCTTGCGTTATAGACAAAAGTGTCAGACGCACCTAGGGTTGTGACAGTTACGACCCGATCAGCAGATCCAGTCATTGATGTTGCTGTAATTAGTGCCATGTTTATTTCCTCATTTGCGCATTTGCGCGGTAGTTAAAATAGTACCGGATTCGTCAGGGTCAAGCTCAATTATTGCATGTACGCGCCAGCCATTAAAATTATCATTTATTAAAAGCGGATCGCCTTGGTACAGCAATTTGCGATCTGTAGCCCTGATAGTAGTAGCCCCACTCCTTGCTGCATCGCCAATCTCTTTGACGCTAAAGTTTAGCAGCACCCCTGTACCGTTCAAAATTATTGTGGTACCACCAGTTTTATTGCCCGTGCTTGGGTCAAAAACAGCACCATCATTTATGCGCTCAAGCGTTAAAGAGTTGCCAAACTGGGTAAGCAGCGCAAGCGTGGTTACACGGACACCTGCATAATCAAAAGTACTCAAGCTCGTATAACCTGCGCCATAAAGCTGCTTGAGTTACGCAGTAACGGCCTTAAGTGCACATCAATTCTTTCTGTCCGAGCGATTGCCCAATCTCCGCCCGGATGAAATGATTGGCTAATCACATCCACAGACACACTGGCTACATTGCTTTTATCCTCGGTTTTTAGCAAGCTAAGCTGGTTTTCGGCAATGGCCGCTTCAAACTGGGCGTTTTTAAGCTCTTTTGGAATCTCATCTGAATCAACCGAGAATGAGTCAATCCACACGCCGTTCCGAGGGTATTGCAAAGGCTGCTCTTTATTATTTTTCAGACCTTTGAACTGATCACGATGTGACTCAATAAAATTGACCCCTTTTAAAAGCTCGATCTCTCTAGCTGGAGCATCAACACCGATTGTTAATCCCTGCAGTGCAGCATAGGCAACATACTCAGCATCGGTCACATAACTGTTAGCGCCTAGCACCTCTGATCCATCCTCGATTATCAGAGCCACATCAAGTCCTGATAAATCCTTTTACGATTATATCAAAGGTTGCCACGCCCGATAGATCATCATTTATGCGTATTCCAAATTTATCTTGTGTGCCTTTTAAAAGTCTTATGCCAAACATCGAGACCTCAGTTGCATCCAATAAAATGTGATACCCATCATCATTGCTCGGATCAGTTTTTGCTAACTGATACGCATCTATTTTACCGCCGGTTCCCGCAGTCTTTGTGCCAATGCGGATAAAATCAAAATTAGTTTTAAGACTTAAATCTTGATTTGTTACTACACCCGCGCTCTCTGTAAAAACAGTGCATCCTACGGATAAGCCCCCGATTATAGACCCAAAAGAATTTAAGGAGATAGCCCCAGCATCAGCTATAATCACACTGGATAGTCTAATATATAGATCACCTTCTGCCGGTGCCAACACAAAGGCTTCGACAGGGCTTGCACTACCATCCACGCTTAGGCTAGTGGTTACTCCATCGCCATTGACCGACATGCGTTTAACAAATGGTAAGGATCTGTTTGGCACGTTGAGCGGCGGATAAGGCAACATCATCATACGATAAGCAGCAGTATTACCATCCGGTTCGACTGCAACTGACTCATCATCTAGTAAATCAGACCACCTGCCAGGCACGACAGTGCGATTTGCTGGTACTGGTTTTTTAAACTTAGAATCAGCCATGGGTCATTTCGTACAGCGTCAAAAAATCGGCTTTTTTATTGGCACTATCAAAGTTTATGCCTTTGATAGTTAGCTGCTCTTTGAGCCAGCCAACGGTTTGTTTTTTGTAGTCTAAGGCAATACTAGGATCTGGATCAGCAACATAAAGAGTATGCTTATCCTTGTCATAAGCTGACTCATTAATTGTGACAGGCCCGTTTGCTGTATCAATTATAACTGTTGGTTTGCTCATTGCATCACCCCAGCAAAATAGCTGAGTGCTCAGGCTTAATATTGGCAAAGCCCCACACAATACTTACTTCATAGCGGATTTGTCGATATTGCTGGTACTGTGCAATCTCAAAAGATAAATTGCTGTGGGGGTCAGTGACAGTTGTGACATCCACCGCCATGTCGCCTTCTTCGGGGCGCGTGGGCATTCTTGTCGCCAATATGATGGCCGACCGGCTAAAAGACATATTTGCAACATAGTCTGGTTGGAGCGTAATCGCTGTGGCTGAGGCTGGGATAGCTGATTGCAACCCAGGTGCGGCAATAGTGATAGTGCCGCCAGTGGCCACATTAGCTTCGCCAGCAGTCACAATGTAAATTTCATCGTCTCCGGCAAAATCAATGGCATCACCAACAACAATCGTGCCGGTGCCAGCCGAGGCTAAAGTGATCACTGTTGCACCAACGGCGTAGCCAGCCGCATTAGTAGTTGCCCCTGCCGCTGTGCCTGCGGTCTGTGTTTGGATTTGTGCAGATTCGCGGACTTGCTGGTCAAACAGAGGCAACAACACGCCCTGCCTCAAAAATGTTGTGTCGCCTGATTCATTGACATTGCTTAGTTGAGCCAACGAGCGCATTTTAGCACCGGCTGTTGTGTTAATAACAAGCTGCATGTCGCTAACAGGGGCACCGTTATCAACTAATATTTTACGAGTATTTGCTGGGTCTGTTAAATCGCTGGCAAAAGGAGTGACACCGCCCGTGCCTATGGCGCGGGATGATCGCAAAAACAAGCCCCCTAAATCGGTCTCTACCTCGTTGGTTAAGGTGCGAAATGCTTGGGTAAACTGGTTCCCTAAGATTGACCTGTAACCTGGCCCACTATTAAGCCCTCGTTGCTCCTCACCATTCCACGCAAAATCTACACCGCGCTCTTTGGTAATAGTAATAGGCTCGTTGCCAATTGTTTGTGCTGCGGCGTTTGGGGAAACATTGCTGGGTGTAAGATTAAATGCTTGGTTTGCGGGTACAACGGGTGACCTTACAGTCTGCCCTACAGCCGCTCTCGCTACATCAGCGTCTATAGTCACTGCGGCAATAAGCCCCGTGAGTTCGCGACTTATTACGTCAAGGCTGGAATAAATGTCAGGTATTAAATTAGTTAAGGTATTAGCCACTTTTGGTGCTCCAAATGTCTTTGATTAATCGACTACGGCATTACCTGGCTTTATTGCATACTCCCTTTTTTTAGCTGGAGTCAAAGCATCAAAATCAGCCCGTGTCATAGTGTTGGATGCACCACCAGTGCTTTTTCCCCCGTTAGCACCGCTACCAGAGGCCTGATTTCCTCGCAACAAAGATTTAAATCTTGTGTCGTTCTGAAATTCGGTTTGCAATTGGTCTAACGTTGACACTGTCAACTCCCCAGTTGCGTTTAATACTTTAACCCCTCCATCGGCGTATTTCAAGCGGGGGGCTATAAACGAGCTAAGCAACTCGACATTATCACCGTCCGCAAGTTTGCCTGCTATTTTTAAAGCAGCGCTTTTGCTCCGCTCCACTGCAATGTTACCTGTTAAATTGTCAAGCTTGGTTTGCAAGTCATTAACTTGCTGTTTGCTTGATGTAAAAAGCTGTTCAAAGTCGCCTTTTTTTTGTGCTGCGGCATCTTTTGCTGCTTGGGCTGCAGTATCAGCAACCAGTTTGTCGCCTTGGGCCTTCTTTTTTTCGCCAAGGAGCTCTTGATTTTTGCCGATTACGGCATCGCGCTGTGCCACCATGGCGTTAAATTGCTCGGCGGTGTACGTTTCGGGCTTGGTGTCGTCAGTCTTGGTGTCGTCAGTCTTGGTGTCGTCAACCATTGATATTGCCTCTTGATTTAGGGTTAATTATAAAATCTGCTTTGGCAAAAGCTAAAGGCTCTCGTTTTCGCAGTTCGTCAAGGGTAAAATTCACCCCGTCCTCGTCTCTAAAATTTTGTATTTCTAATTTACCCTGCCTAAACAGGGCTGCTTTTTCCACGCCGTCAGGAAAACGCGCAAAATATTCGTCTTGAAAATCAGCAGGTTGTCGCCTTAACCAGCCATCAAATTTTGTTTGGCCGGTTACCTGTCCTGGTCCATCGGCGCCTATTTCGGGCCTTTTAGTGCCCGTGTCGTCTATTGCAAACTCTTTTTTGATCTTAGGTACTCTGATACTTCTTTCGTTAAAATGGGCAGGGGGAAACGGCCCCTCGCCGACAGGATAAATCACCCCATCCCGACCCGCACATATCAATGTTGTATTACCATCAAGGGTTGCTACCCACTCGTCACCCTCCAATATATCGGCGTTTTCCTCGCTGAATCCTTTATGTGCCTGAGCGCTTGCGTGGCTGGTTGCTGTCCTGACCAGTGATTTTATCTGTGATCTTTGTCTGTCGGATAGGTTGGCAACATCTGTTGCGATCTGCTCTGTGGTCCGACCATCCAAAATACCATCACTGATTACTTGCTGTATCTCAGTGGATTTTTTACTGCTAAAAGTATCAAATGCATCTTGCATACTGATTTTTTGGGGGCCGATTAATGCATCCATGCCAGCCCTGGTAACTGCCTGCTCAATCTGAGCAAAAGACGGGGTAGTGAGACTTACAGTAGTATGCTGGCCCGTTGCTCTTGATACAAAAGATAGCTCATCTTGTGCAAAATCAACAATATCAGCAACGGTTTTTTTGTTGAGATCATTAAAGCCATTGGCAGTCAAGATGCTAATATCGTTGATCAGAGTCGCCAACCTAGCTGACTGTATCGCTGTTGGCTCATCCAAAATTCGCGCGCGCGCTCTAGCTAGGATGGCAAGCAGTGTTTTTTCCGCCTCTGTTGCCAGGCTCCCTGCAAAGCGCTGGCTAAAAATCCGCCGCCTTATTAGTACGTCTTCGAGGCTCATGGATGAGGTGGGTTTTCCCCGCCGGAAAGCCTCAGCATCCTTTTGAGCTTCTCATCTGAGATTCTATTCAGTGCCTCGCGTAATTTCTTTACCTTTCTGTTCAGCACGATTTTACCCATTTTCCACAGGCGCTTAGCTGTCCTCATTTTGTCGGTGACTGTATTTGGAGACCTCCAGTTTTCATCGTTATTGGTGCTAGCCTGGAGTGCTCTCTCGCGCTTGTCTAGCTCATTTTGACAAGACATTAAATCGTTAGCTAATTTTTCAATTTCGTCACTCATAAAAATATGCCTAAGTTATAGATTTAATGAGAGTTCAACCTCGATGTAGACCTCAAAAGCAATTTCGCCTACTTTAATAGTAGCGGTGGTTAGCTCACCAGGATTAACTTTATTAATATGTATGCTCACTGCATTAGATAGCGGCACCCCATCTAAAAGCACCTGAGTAGCCACTCCCTCGGCACTGCTTGATACTATCTTAAGTCGTCTTACAATATCGTTTATCATTAGTTACACCTTAATTAATTAATTTAACACTATAGATCCATTTTTGAATATGGAAAACACGCGAATCTGGCCGCCTGTGCCAGTATCACGGGTCGCAGCATACTCCACAGCTTGTCTAGTTGTTTTGCCAAAATCCAATGCAGCCAGCGCCCATTGCCAGCCTGTGCCAGCTGCATCGTTATATGTCAATTCCACCGTTTTATAGACACCTTTTTCCAAGGTGACCAAATAGACTTTTGATTTTTTTATCATGTATGCGCTACATTCTAATCCCTCCTGATTTGTCATTGTGTCGTGCCCATGCACAAATGGTACAAAATCCGAGCAATGCCCCGTCAAAAAATAAATAGAATCCTCAGTTTTTATGATTTTATCATAATCATTACTATTAATCGTACCGCCACATATCGCGCGGGAATCAATAGCAACCTCATTTTTAGCATGATTATATACAATTGTGGTCATTATTAGGGTGCCTTATTAAGTTAATGGATTTACTAAACTAATCTCAGCATCAATATCCTCATCCGTCCGATCCGGTTCGATCTGGGACGACTTGCGCATGGTGTTACGCAGGTCACTTTTAGCAATAACGCCTCTATCATTTAGTTGCATCAGGGCTACAAGTAACTGAGGGTTGACCGTTGCCTCGTAAAACTGGCGATTGATGATCAGTTTATTTTCAACGTTGTCAGCGCCTCCGGGCATAAATTGGCCAGCCCAGGCCAGCACTTTTAAAAAACCCAACTCAACATTGTTGATCACTAGTGAGAGCTTAGAGTTTTGACCAGCAAAGCGCAGTTTAGCGGCCTCTGCTGTCTCTACGCCTGTGGAATCAGTTATTATCTTTGCGCCGATCTTGATCATTTGTTGCTCTTTTGCCACCATCCCCTCAGCTGGCATCTGGTTGGCATTGGCCTGCAATAATTGAGCGCTGGCACCCTCTGGCAAAAGTACGCCTGCACGACTACCCATTTGCACACCATTTTGCATCATATCCTTGGCCCATTGCTGAGTTAAACCGGCAAATACAGGTGTGGGCTGTCCAACCAAAAAGCTTGATTCCTCGTTATCGGCACTATTGCGATAATGAGAGATATTTACCTCTGCTAAATCGTAAAGCGGGGCTTTGTCAGGGGTTGGTGAGTTGTCGATGGAGCCAATAAAAGCAAAAGGTATCTCAGTCCAGGGCGACCCATCAGCCTGTTTTAAGATTATGTCTTGCTCGCCATCCTTATTTAGTATTGCCTCATCATCCTCATTAAATAGCTGTTGCACATATATGCCATTTTTTAGTAAAAGGACACGGTGCCAAGTAACAGTTTCAACGCTGAATCCGTCCTCATCTATTTTGTCGATCTCCTCAGCCAGCACTACAAGCACAAGCTGGGTGTGCGAGCTAATCACAGCAGTACGCCAATTGATTATTGACTCCGCAGGATATTGCTTAATTTTAGCCTGCAATTGCTGTGTTTGAGCAATAGTACCGCCGTCACTGGGCGGGAAATCTGCTAACAAACCATGCCGCCCAGCCTCCAACACGCTACCTGTCACACCCTGCAACATCTGGAGCAAGGTTAAGCCCTCGCCGTCCGCATTGTCATGCAAAAAATCAATGGTGGGGTCAAGCTCGATTTCGGGCGGTTTGCGATAAACCATCCCTAAAAATCCATCTTTAGTATGACCAGTAAAATTAACAAAACTGGCCCGTGTCCTGTAGTGTTGATAACGTGTGTGGTTTTCATCGCTCGCATCAGTCGGATTTGGCTGAGGAAGGTAACGAGTACCCCGCAGCGATCTGTGATGACCTGTGTTGTCATTATCATTGTCACTGCCTGATCCAACACGATTTTTAACCGCAACCGATCCCTCTACGCAATCCCTGGCCAACTCCCATCTTGTGAGGTGAGAGCGATATAATGGATGCTTATCTGATGCGGGCATTTGCACGCTCGTTATCGTCTTTTGACCAAGCACCATTATATAATAATGACCATTTAAAACATGTCACTTTCCATGCCTTGTAACCTATACAAAAACTAAAATTTTGAAATGGCCAGCGAGGTGGAACTATCCAAAATCTCCAAAACAAATGGGTGCTCAGCGTCCGTGGCTCGACGACTGATTGTACTATTTTATTGTGGACCTCTATCTTCTTACTAAATTTCCCACGGTCGAATTTTGGAGGTTTGGCCCTGTAGAGGCCGTTGTATGACTGTGACATTATTTTCAATCCTCACATTGCAAATTTAATAGATAAATCAACCAACGGTTTTATGATTGGCAGCTCAAAAGCTATAGGATAAGTGCCTGCATCCGGCAGGTGATCCAAGTTGTGTTTTTTGTCCGGCTCCCCGTTAGCATCATACGCTTGCTGCTCCATGCAGCGCGCATACTCAGGGCACATTTTATAATTTATAAATAATCTGCCTTTTTCAAACGCTGCGTTAGTTGCTTGCACTCTGTCTTTGACAAACGGGTTGCCTGGGTTAGCGTACACATCAAACCTAGCCCCTTGGAGCAGCGCTATATCGCTGGTTGATGCGTTGTTGCTTTTACGATTTTTGCCTGTTGCATCGGGGTAGATCCTGATGTTGTGATTTTGGTACCGCTCTTTGATTGAGTCAATCATAGCTGGCGTGTCATAAATCCCCTTAAACTCATCTACTGCGTGCCATTCCTCGCCGCGCATAACATAGACAACGGCGGACATATTCATCACGTTAAAATCCATGCCTATTCGTAAAGGCTCCCTATCTTGTACTGTCTCAGTCGATGCGTGCCTCTGCCTGTCATACGATCTGTAGACCGTACCGCTAGTAAGATTGACAAATTGGCCATCCACATACGCATCCACAAGCTCGTCCGGGTAAGTCTCTTTTAGCGAGGGTATGTAATCGACTGGCAAGTTGTGGGCGTTTTCGTAAGTTGATGCCTGCACCATGCTATACGAGGGCTTGGGATCAGAGGCAAACATACTGTGTACAAACCTAAAACCCTCTGGTGTTGTAGTCACACCAACACCGTTGACTACCCCCTCAACTTTAAGCCGTAATCGCGCTATAATCTTGCGCCAGGCATCAGTGGCTTTAGCCATGTTGAGTACATCAATCTCATCTACCAAGGCGTTAGCTATCTCATAGCCAATAATTGACCCAGGCTTATCCATCGAGCGACAGATAATTTTACCGTACCACGAGCGCCCACGATAAATATCAACCTCTTTATCCGACACTTTTATCTTAACTGTAAAACCTAAAAGGTTAGCCGCTTCATCAATTGTTGGATAAAAAATATCTCGGATGGCAGGGTAAGACGGCGCAAAATACCCTTGCACAATCTTGGGATATTTACCTGCAAAAATTAATAAATCAAGGCAACCCACAAAAGTTTTACCACTGCCGTAGCCGCCTACAAAAGCTCTATATTTGGTATTCAGATCGTTTAAAAATATCTTTTGTGGTGCGCTAAGGACCGGCATTTGTCACCCTTATATCACCCTTAGCTGGTGCACTCTCAAAAATTATTTGCAAAGTGGGTGACTCATCAGTAGTCAATGTTGAGCTTGTATCCCAGGCCCCGATGCTGATGTGTCTACCGAGCAACTCAAGGGTTTTTATTTTGTCCGGCCATTTTATTTTATGCGAGATTATTTTGCTATCATCGTTTTTATCATAAGATATCTCAAAACTGCTGATCGATTTGCACCACTGCTCAGGCCATGCCTGCACCGGCAGAAACAAACCGTTTCTTGTCAAAATATCGCGAACATTAAGGTTGTCAATGTCGACCAAACGCTGTCTTACATAGAGCGCGTCAATCTCTAATTTTTGATTAAGTTTTGCTGTGAGACGCTCTACGTATGCCATAACTAACGCATTATGAGTAAGATCATAACCCCTTGATGATGCGCCCGCAGACTTATATCCGGCACTTATTGCAGCTTGGGTAGCATTGTAATCAACAATGTAATACTTTGCCCATGCTTTTTGCTGTGCTGTTAATCTGCGAGCCATACCTTGCCTGAGCGATAGTTATCAGACATAAAAGCATATCACCCCGTTACTTTTTACGCCAATTAATCTGGCGCGAGCAGCGCCGAAGGAGTCACACCCAAAGCTGTGGCTAATAACCCTAACGTGCTCAGGCTAGGGTTCCGCTTGCCCTGCTCTATAAGGCATAGAGCAGCTGGCGTGATTCCGACTTTAGCGGCTAAATCTTTTTGATCTAACCCGAGCAGTTTCCTCTGCGTTAGGACGTGCAGACCGATTATCTTAGCAATATTATGTTTCATGGGTTTTCCTCACATTTTATACTGACCAAGGCAGACACAGATAAGCCAAGAGTCACGGCTAACAACTCTAACGTGCTTATGCTTGGGTTACGCTCGCCGCGCTCGATGTAGCATAGCGCGGCCTGTGTGATTTCGGCCCTAACAGCTAAATCTTTTTGGCTGAAACCGAGTTTTTTACGGTTATTCTTGACGTTTGTACCGATTATTTTGGTCATATCCATAATTAATCCTCCTCAATGATGGTTTCTTTTATTTCTTTTTGATTATCAAAAACTTTCAATATTGCTTCCTCGCCATCACGAACAACTAGCATCGTATAGTGTTTGCCGTTATACCTACGAGACGACAGAGGATAAAGATAGTCTCTATCGCAGTTTCGCTCCAGCACCTCAGCCTTTGTTTTTCCATACAGCACGGTTTCCATATAGGCCGTATTAAAAAAATTGCTCACCTTGCCCATATTCCAAAAATTGGCACGACAATCAAATAATAGCGTTTCGATATCCTCTTTATACCCAAAATAAAGAAAAAGCTCTTTTTTAGTTTTGTAATAATCATCTAATTCTTTCATAATAATTCCTCCGAATTATAAAACTACCCAGTCGTCGGCTTTCATATCCTCCTTTTCAAAGCGCCACAAACCCTCATGAATGATTCCTGACGCACCGGGCGTATAAACACTAAACTTGGACAATTTAAGCTTTTCGCACGGGCCACAGTGCCAACTTGGCTTGGCTAGACACTGTCCAACTACCCACCGTGTGCGCCTTATACGTCCACTATCCCTCAGCGCAGCTTTAACCTCGCTAAATTTCATCTTTTCACCCATTAGTTTAATAATTTAGATTCAAAGCCGCTAATTCCATTTGGATTGGTAATCTTTAATTCCTCATCTTTAACTCTAGTGACGACAATTTGGCAACCAGACTCATTCGCCTGGGTGTAAAATTCTTTGAGCGTTTCGCTGTCCATCAACTCAAGCAGCCCATCAACCAAGATCAGCCCGAGCTTGCCCGCTCTAAGCTTAGCGAGCTGCATGGCGACACCTACACGCTTGGCAGTATTGACACGATCAAAAAGTATACCGTCAAGCATCAATTTGTCCCCATCTATCGACAAGCCCTTGATCAGCATGTTGGACAATAACTCCGTTTTGTAAGCATCAATACTATCTATCGATCCGGTCAATTTGACGGCGCTACCAGTATATTTTTCAACTTTATCTTGCATCTTTTTGATTGATTCACGGGTTACTTTTTGGGCCTTAAATGCGCTTTGAGCAGCTAGCAACAGTTCAATTTCGGTGTTAGTAGACGATTTCGTTAATGCGCTTTGCTGCTCAAACCCTTTAATTTTTTGTTTGGCGCTACTTAGATCATTTCCAATCGAGGTCGTGAACTCCTTTATTTCCGAATCCAACTCACGACATTTCTTTTCGTATGCTTGTTTTAACTCTTCCTTTTTTTTTGCCGCCGAATTAATAGCGGCGTCACATGCGCTTTTTTGGCTAGCATAGTTTCCCTTTATTCTTGTTATTGTCTTTTTTAACTCTCCCTCTATTTTTGCAACTATGCTATTGCACTCCTGGAGTCTCTCATCATCAAAAGGTGCTGCACCATCAAGCGATTGCTGCAAAGTCCGAATGGTGGCATCGGTGTCTTTTGCTACTCTATTGTCTCCTGTCCGCAAGTCGTACAACTCACGCCTTGCTCCTGCAATTAAGCTGAGAGCATCAACTCCTGCGTGTTTGACTATAATCCTCGGTCCACATAGATGCTTAAATCGATCAAGATCAAGATCAATCGGCATAGCCTCCAGCAAAATGTCAATCCTGTTTTTGCCTTTGGCGATAAAGAAATCCACAGGATTGAGGCTGTGCGGATCAAACAAACCGTCGATTTCAGTAGCCGCTCTGGGTATTGTTCGGCCCTCTGCATCAAACATCGCTCTCTTGCCGCCCTTGCCAACTTTGAGAGAGTTAATAATCTGAGTGCCATCATTCAAAATCAGGACAGCCTTACCATGGCTCGCACCATTTTTAAGCAAGGTCGCACTCTCACTAGACGTAAAAACGCTCTGGAGCGCTTGGATGCAGGAGGTCTTACCTTGTCCATTACGCCCTGATATCTCAGTGACCTTGCCCGACAGATCGATAGTGATCTCGCTAATGCCAAGCACGTTGGTTACTTGTAAACTTACTGCCTTTAATTCACTCATATTTTTATCCCCTTAATAGTTTATTTTTTGTCTACCTTTGCTACTTTTCTTTTCTTCCATTTTATTTATACAACCCCTCTCGTATAATAGCTAATTTATTGACAATACCTGCATCTATTCCATTATCACAATCATTATTCCATCCATACAATTCTAACGCTACCCTAATCCCCTTTGAAACCGAAGGCGCTCTAGCATCATCGCAAACCGAATTAACGCATCTTATTGCCTTTTGGCGGATTTCAGACGAAATTGTAATCCTGACTGATACTCTTCTATCGACATATTCGGGCACGCCAAAAGGAAGTCTAGGCCTAATATTACCTTGCCATTTGCCCCTCGTATATGCGCCGCCATCCCTGTCGTATCGTATTAGGGCAATCCTAATCCCTTTGGAGCAATTTCCATCGCCGATAAGTTTGGCGATGGCAATATGTTGGGGAGTCATTTGAGCCGAAAAAGGGCGCATATTCATAATTTACCCTTCGCGAAATTATGCAAAAGAACCATAATCATTGATTTTTCGGCCCTTATTTTGTCGCTCATATAGCGGCTTTCGTAGCGCGCGTCAGCGATAATGGAGTTGATTTGTTTATCAAGCACAACACAACGACCGTAATGTTGGCGCGCCTGGCTGTAATTACTCATCCTTTCTGCGTTTACGCCCTGCTCGTATTGATCAAGCATAATCTCGGGTACTGTTTTATCGCTCATTTTCATAATCCAAAATTACCTACAAAAACAGCCATCCCATCGTCTTTGTCGATTCCTGCGGCCAAGATATTTTGTTTTTTATCCTGCGTTGCTAGTCCGCACTCAATTAAGACATCGATTGACTGATCGTCCGGAAAAATCACTCTATAATTTTCGTCAAGGAAAATCGACCAATGCTCATTGTCCCTATTAGACCAGTAGATGCACCGCACCTCATACGCCACATTTGTTGGCACCCGCATATCGTTTATGTCGTCCTCCTTTTGCCAAACGTCTATGCGATATTTAGGTGCCCTAAAATACCTTTCGCCATTTAAAGCATTATTAAAGACATTTAAGTTTATCTCGTATTTAGTCATTATCTTATCCTGTTTTTTTGTTCAATTCTGCTGCTTTTGATATCGCTTTTGCTGATATTAATATTGATTCTGCTGCTATCGCCGCCACTGATCTATAAGATTCGGCTGCTGCTGTTAATGCATCTGCTTCTGCTAATTTATAAGATGCTTTTGCTACATCTTCTACTGCTAATTTATAAAATTCTTTTGCCGCTGCTTCTGCGGATTTATAAAATTCTTTTGCTCCTGGTGCCCAATGAGGTTTTGCTGCTTCTAACTTTGCTGATTCATAGATTTCTGCCGCTTCTTCCGCTATCTCTATTGCTTCTTTTTTATAAGATGCCGCTGCTGTAATCATTGCTTTATCCACGGTGATTGTTGTGCTCATGATTTTATCCTTTTAAATGATTTATCGTTTATTAGTAACCGTAGCCTTCGGTTTGGAGGGCGATGTATCTCGCTTTGGCGCGGAGTGCCTTGGGGTCATAATTTTTTGCCCGCTCAGCGATTATTTTAGCGGTCTCGGCTTCTTGTTTTGCTTTTTCTTCGGCTTTTTCTTTTTGGCTTGCTGTAGCTAAAACAACAAATTCATCATAGTCGCCTGTTTGTTTTAGCTCAACAATTAGCTCGTTAAGTCTTGCTTGGTTTAAATGGCCTGTAGTTAAAAGGTAGTTTGCATGTTGTGCTGCGTTCATGATTTTATCCTTGCTTTGTTTGTTTGCTGTCTCTCTATTTGCCTAGTATCTCATATCTCAATACATGTGTCAACATATATCTAAGATTTATTTAATTAATTATCTTTAGTTGGCAAGTTAGGACCCTAAACTCTCGACCGAAAAGACCCCCAGGTAAAAGTAAGGATAAGCCCCTGATGCTCTTTTAATCTATCAAAGCACCTAGGGCCGACTGCCGATTTAAAGCTCTCACTGTCAAGATTAGACAGCAAGATGGTGGGCCTCCACCTATTTTTACGCTCATCAACGATCTCAAGCACAATATTTTCGCCAAATTCTGAATTTTTGCCAACGCCGATCTCGTCAATAATTAACAAGTCGGGTGATATCAGATCATCAATAATTTGCTGCTCAGACGGTCCGGTATAATCCTTTGCATAAGTCCCTCTGATCTCGCGCCTCAGCATCCTAAGCGCCCTAAACTTTGCCCTGCGGCCTTGATTTATCAGATAGTTAGCGATGGCATAGGCTAGATGATTTTTGCCCGCGCCATAATCACCGATAAACACTAAGCTTTTGCCTGTTTTTAATATCTCAGCAAAGCTAAGGGCGTACTCTTTGCATGACTCAACGACTATTTTTTGCCGCTTATCATAGATTTGATAGTTGCTAAAATGGCTCCCAAGCCCAAGGGGGGGGATGCCTGATTTGCTAAACGCCGTTTTGATGTTGTCTTTTTTGCGCTGCCGAATGAGTCTTTTTTGCTCCGCTTTATCTGCTTTAGCGATCCTCTCCTTAGCCTCTGCGACGCATTTAATGCAGCTTAAAGATGATTGCCCGCTTTGATGTGGGCAAATAAATCTACCTGGCATCTGCTCGGCTAATTTATGCGCAATAGATATCACATTATTTTTTGTCAAAATTAATCATCATTTACAGATTTTGGTATCCCCGAGGACCTCGTTATTACTTAATAACTCGGCGTTACCATAGACCCAGGCCCTGCCGAAGACTCTAGCCCTGCCGAAGACTTTGGCCCTGCCGAAGACTCTAGCATTGCCGCATACGCAAGCGTGGTCGTAGACCTTGGCAACATCAAAGACATGGGCATTACCGCAAACTTTGGCATTACCGCAAACTTTGGCATTACCGTAGACAACGGCATTGTCGGAGACAACGGCCTTACCGTAGACCATGACATTGTCGGAGACCCAGGCAAGGCCGGTTTGAGATAAATTTGCTGTTTTTTCTATCCAGCCACCCTCTACTCCAGTTTCAACGCACACGATCCTATGCAGGGTTATATCGCATATTTTCTTCGTTTTTTTGCCTAATTTATATTTCATAATTTTATCCTATTTTTAGTAAAATACTGCTTTACCGTCCAACGACCTCAAATCCTTTCCAACCTTTTTTGTAATCCATGTTGTCAAGGTCTGGCGGTTTGTAGCCACCGCCCTGAGACGTTGGCTTGGTCGGCACAGGGGCGCACCAACGGGTATCACCAATAAAATTTACCAAGCCCAAAATATAGCCGCCTTTTGATTCTGGCCCCCAATCAGGGTTAGCTGCTGCTGCGGCTACAAGCCATTTAATAGCCTTGTTGGCGTCCTCCTCTGTCAACCCCCCTGATTGCCATTTCCGCCATCCAGCAGCATAATTCCCGCCGCGAAGGCGAGCCGGGTACATTTGCCAAAGCTCTTTAAACCATGCTGGCGTTACCTTGCGCGCAGGCTTTGCAACTGTTCGAGATTTTGGAATAGTTGCGGCCTTTGGCTTGGCCTTTTCAGTTATTTCCAAAATGGAAACAACTGGTTTTGGTTTGGCTTTTTTGTATATCCACTGGCCGTAATCTGTATTAATTTTAATTAAATGACGGGTGCCTGGTTGCACAAAAATGATTTTACGCTCAGCTAAAACGACAATCTTCCTTGCGATATTGTCCGTTCGCAAGCCGGTCATTTGACCTATTTTAGAGCTAGTAATATGCGATTCGGTTTTTTGCCAACCTACTGTTAAGCGGATTATTGCATCTAATACTTGCTTTTGTGTTGCACTCACTTGCAATTTACAAAGTGACTCTTGCAAATCGTTTGGCTGTTTAAAGTATCCGTTGGAATACAAAATGATGCTAGATGCTTAATTACGATTTTTTAGTTTGTCGTTGCCCGTCTTGTCATATCTAACGCTTGCGGGGAGGCTCTCAACCCAGGCTCTAAAAATATCTCTAGCTATGTAACTCGCGGATCGATTGTCATTCTGCGCGACTCGCACCAACA
>SDBT01005187.1_pt1 | contig 21964 bp, 23 predicted proteins | sample 2277101 | NCBI WGS metagenome assembly SDBT01 (sample SAMN10404973, study PRJNA504765) | marine sediment metagenome | isolation source: marine sediment core GS10_PC15, 103 cmbsf | place: Arctic Ocean: Southern Knipovich Ridge | collected 2010 | reverse complement strand
GATGAAACAATCCAAAAAAAACAAACACAAATCAAAATTAGCAGAAAAATTAAACAAGATGTCAGTCCCCGAACTAGCGAAGATGAAGACCCAGTTAGCCCCGATACTCCAACAGGGACAGAAACAACTGAAGCAACAGAAGATTAAATACTTCGTTCCGACAGAAAAGCAAGAAGAGTTTACTAGGTCAAAGGCGAAAATTAAGTTATTCTTTGCTGGAAATAAAACAGGAAAAACGGCGAATACAATCATTGATGACATCTCTCATTGTATTGGTAAAAGACTTTATTTGAGTCCGAAAGACCCTGATTATCTAACACGATTTACTCCACCTATCAAGATTCGTATCTATGGAGAGGACTTTACTGAACACATCGGAGGAGTCATCGTTCCTGCTTTAAGAGAATGGATACCCCATTCAAAGTTCACTTACAAGGAAGGAAACCCGAAAAAGAATCCACAAGGCATTCCTACGAAGTGGGTATTCAATAACGGAAGTATAATAACACTTTTAACTTATGAGCAGAGTTCAGAAAAATCAGAAGGTTGGGACGGACACATAGTCCATTTTGACGAACCACCTCCACGACCAACCTATATTGCAGCAAAACGTGGACTGGTAGTAAATGGTGGAGATTGTTTTTTCTCTCTAACCCCATTAAAAGAACCTTGGCTATATGATGACCTATGGTTAAGAAAAGACCAAAATGTATTTGGAGTAGAAGCCGACATTACGACCAACCTAAAACACAGAAGGAAATGGTGGCGACCAGACGACAATGATGGAATGGCGTGGTGCGGTAAACTAAAGCAGGAAGATATTGATGACTTTGAAAAAGATTTAACAGATGATGAAAAGTTGGCTCGCTTACAAGGGAAGTTTATGCACCTTTCAGGTTTAGTCTACAAGGAGTTCAAACCGGACGTTCACGTAGTCCCATATTTTAAAACACCGAACAACTGGTCTTTCTACGAAGCCATAGACCCAGCTCCACGAAAACCTTGGGCAGTAACCATAATGGCTATCAGTCCAGACGGAACCAAGTATGTAGTTGATGAGATTTTCTTAGAAGGGGTTGTCCAAGATATAGCAAATGCTATACTTCAGAAACGCAAGGACTTAAATTACCAACCAACCCTTGCCACGATTATAGACCCAATGGCAGTAGCACCAGACCCTATCGTTAAAACAACGATAATAAATGATTTTATGAAGTATGGAATATTCTGTCAGCCAGGTTCAAAAGACAGAAACAGAGGAATACAACTCTTAAAAGAACATTTAATAATTAGAGAAACAGATATGAAAGCAGGGATATATATTCTTGAGAACTGCCGAAGGACTATCCAAGAGTTCGGACACTATGTTTGGGACGAACACACTACTAAACAAGCAAGGACATCAAGCGGTATCAAAGAAATCCCCAAAGCGTTCTGGAACGATATGTTAGAGAACATCCACAGAATACTCATATCAGGGGCTTGCTATCGAGAACCATTAAGTCAAGGGTCGCACAGAAGAAATATTCAGGGTATTGGAACCTAGTAGGAACTTAATAGGGACTTAAATGTATTTAATAGATAAATCAATATTTTTCCCGATACACAGAAATATGTCCTCGTCAGTAGCCAAGTTAATCGTTAAGAACGGAGGACAATACTTATCAGAAATGAGAGAAGGATGCTTCAAGTTCACCATTCTACGAGAACCTATTGAAAGATTTATCTCAGGATGTATAATGATGAAAGTCAAGGACGTCAAAGAGTTTATCAACACAGATAGTTTCACGAACAACCACGTCAAGCCACAGCACAAGTTCCTCCCAATGAAAATGAATTTATACCTGATATTTGAAAGATTAACAGAACTGCCCTTCGGAGTCCCAGAACACAATCACAAAAGCGACCCGAAAGAAAAAGCCAAGATACGAAAACAACTAACCCAAAAACTAACCAAGAAATTAAAAGAAATCTACAAAGAGGATTACAAGTTATATGAAATTGCGACCAAACAAGCCAAAAAACGCAACCCTTAAATTAGCCAACGAACAGAATATGAAAGGGTCGTATAATGAAGGTATTGTTGATGAATGGGTCGGAAACGAAGTCAGGGAACAGGTAGAGAAAGGCAAGACCGCCGAAGAGATAGCAGATAATATGTCTAAGAGAGGAGCGTTGAAAACCGAAACCGACAAAAAGATATTAGAGGGACATTTAAGAAAATCAGGGGCAAGGCAAGACCCCAGTCTTTACAAGGAAAGACAAAGACAGGAGTTTATAGAAAAGTCAAGGGTCAACCAAATAACAAACGAAATCATAAGACAATCACAATGAAAAAAGAAATACCACAAATATTCTTTTTCACAAAACAAACTAACGGCGACTTAAAGGCAGTAGTCAACCCAGCCTACCTGAATTATTACAGGTTCACCCAAGGACTCGGCAAGGAAGAGATGATGAGGTTAGACATAGCGACTTGGGAAAGAATTAGAGCCAAGTTAGTAACAATGTCCGACAAAGACAAACGAGCATTGATTAGAAGAGAATGGACAAAAGATATACATCAAACCGAAGATATGCCTGCGTATGTTGAAAATGATTTTTTAAAAAAGTTGGAAGGAAAGAAATCAATAGTTATTCCTTAATATGAAAAAAATACTAATACCATAATTATTAGAAGATTTTTAAAAAAATAAAGGTCGGTTTAAGAAGAAATAAAGAAAGGTAAAAAAATGAAAGATTTTTTAGGATTTAGACCCAAGCGTTCTGCTTTAGGGAATGGCGGGTTGCCTGCTATTGAAAGAAAAATAATCATTAGTGCTACGACACTCCGAGAGGGCGGTGCGGTTAGGTTAGGAACTTCTGGTATAGAGGATTTGGACAGTGCTACTGAGGACTTTCTTGGGTATTGTGTTGGTTTTGAAGATAGAGATGGTTTTAGTTACGAAGTTAGGACAAGCGGTTTTGAGGGCTCAAGTGCTACCTATACCCAGAATGCTCAAGGTGATACTCATTTAGCTTCAGACGACAATGCCACTGCTGGAAGCGATGGCGTTGTTGCTTTAGTTATTCCTGCCGAAGGCGTTATTTGTTCTGGTTATCTTTCCGCAACGAGCACTGGCGGAACTACTGGTTCAACTCTTATAGGGTATTATTTAGATATTGATACCGGTAATGAAGAGCAATTAGACGAAACTTCGGCTACCACAAATAAAACCCAATGGTTTTTAATGCCTGGCGTAAGCGGGCGTTCAGCGATTGACCCAGAGCATCCAGATTCAACAAGACGAGTAATGGTCATGGGCAGAGAAATCCAGCAAGTAACCACACGATAGGTTTGACTTTTATAGATAACCTCTCAATTCGTTGGGAGGTTGTAATGAGAACCAAATAGGGAAAGTAAAAATTATGACACAAATGCTAGGAGTAACAACGCTGGGCTCGGTTACGAAGGATGAGGAAATCAAAATTAAACCTGCCCAGCCACAAACAGAGCAACTAATCGCTAACAGGATTTTTGTCAGATTTTTGCGTTGGAGAGATAACCGAAACCTGAAGCACGAGTATTTCCGTTGGAGAACCCCAATAGAGTACTGGGACGATGCTAATATGCGGTTTAACAACTACCGACCCAAGCCCGACTGGAAAGACGACTGGCAGGCAAACACAAGCGATATAACCACGCACGCCAAGCTTATGGCGATTGTTTCCCAGCAAATGGTCAATAAATACCGCATAACATTTATGCCTCGCCTCAAGAGAGATATGTTTGCCAGAGCCGAGTCAAATGTCTTACAGGACATTTATGACTTCACAGAAAGCGGAAGCGGACTTGGAACAAGGAACGGGGAATTGGATATGTTGATTACTGTATTACAGGCATCGAAAGAAGGAACAGTTATTGGTTTTGAGGGCTATCGCAAAACTAAAAACTGGGAAGGTATTGACTCACGCATAATTCCTTTAGAGGACTTCTACCCCTCCGATATGACCCAGTTCTCAATGGAAGACCAACAGAGAGTTATCTGGCGTTCAGTAATCAATAAGGACGAGTTTGACGACAAGTTCTCTAAGTGGTATCAGTCGGATAAGGTTCAAATAAGAAACAATGTATCCCAATCAGGGAATGAAGAAACCTCTTTATTCAATATTTCAAATACAATCATAGATAACCAAGTAGAGATAATAAGATATTTTGATAAATTAAATAACGAGTTTTTTGTAATGGCTAATGGGATTTTAATAGTTGACCCCAATAGCCCAGGAGCAAAACTTTCAAACATAAGAAAAGATGGCGAACTTGGTTTTTGGAAAACTGTCTTCGAGATTTATGATGGCAGGTTTTTTTATGGTCGTTCACTCCCAGACCTGATGAAAGACGCACAGGACGGAATTGATTTCTTGTTCAACGCTATGTATGACAAGGAACTTCTGGCAGTAATGCGACCTATTCTTATTGGTGGGATTAACCAGATAATTGACGACTACAACCGACCAGGCGAAATGGCACAGGTGGCTGACATAAACCAAATCAAGGAAATGGAATACAAAGGAGCAGATACAAGTGCTTTTCGTATCCTTCAGCAATTACAAGATAGGCAGAGTTTTGTCAGTTCGGTTGATTCAGGTGGTCAGGGTATTCCCACAGGAAAGAAAACTGCTACAGAAGTTGACAGGGCAAGAGAAGCAGCAAGGCGTATCAGCACATTACTTGGAACATTTATCAGAGATGGAATGGTTCAGAAAGCACGATTAAGAGTTGGGACTATTAAACAATACTTAATTAACAGCGAGAAGTTTCAGCAATTCACTACCGATAATACAAAGTTAAGAAATGGCAAAACAGGAACAAGGACAGTTCGTTTAACCAACCAACCTGCTCCGACATTCAAGCCAGGAGTATCACGCAAATTACAAGAAGAAGCCAAAATCCAGGAAGGTGGAATAGAGAAGAATGAGATATTTGAAATGACTCCTCAAAAGATTAAGGATTTTGAATACACGATTAAAACTGAAGCCCCTTCACAAATAGAAGAACAATTAAAAGCAGCTTTAGGAGTTCAGTTCTATCAGGTTGCCTCACAGCGACCAGACCAGTTTGACCCAGAAGAGTCAGCAAGGATATTCGCAGAGGCAACCAAGCAGGATTATGACAAAGTAAAAGCAAAGGGAGAACAACAACCCCTGGCCGAAGAAGCAGAAGAGCCAAAGGTTACACCCTCTCTTCAGTCCCTAATATCTCAGCAAGCAACTTAAAATGAAAATCAAAGATTGGTTTCACACTAAACTGAAGATTGAGTTTGAGGACATTCCAGAAATGGAAAGATTAAAGGGTTATCAAAAGATGAGCGACCCAGCAATTCTTAAACTTCTCAAGTCAAGATACACAGATGCCCTTACAGGAATGGTTATCGCCAAAGGAGATGAAGCCGAAAATCTGAGAGGCAGAATACTTGAATTGGCTAACTTAATTGATAGTGCTGAACATATTGAAGAAACCTTATTAAAAATCAATGAGCACTCAGCAAAACAAAAAAAGAAAGGGTCGGTGTTGAGTGAATTGAAAAACAAACTAACCAAAACACAACAATGAAAACAGAAACAAAAGTTAGATTACTTGTAAATAATGCGACACCATACGCAATTACAATCTACCAAAACCAAATCTACTCTTACTTCACAAAAGCAGATAGAGGAAAGTTTTGGGAATACCGAGTTCTAGTAGCGATGAAACGCCCAGAACTTGATACACTTGAAAAGCCAGATAATCTTGAAACCAACGAAAACCTCAAATGGATTAGGAATACTTTTATCCAATATGATAAAGGACTCGGAGCATTAGAAAAGATATTCATCAGGTTCAGGAGAGAGAATGCCAAGGGCGGAATAAACGATTTCAAGTATGTTGATGAGAAAAGAGTCGGTGTTAGCGGTAGTTATACAGTTCTTCATTACCCTCATGTTATAGGTTTCAAAAGAGGAACGAGTATGAGAGATGAGAAAGAGTATAACATTCTAGTTAATTCAGATGGGTCAAAACTCGCCCCGACCAAAATAGAGAACGATGCTCACGCTGACGACCTATTGGAAACATTTGGTTTTGTTGACGAAGTTGATGAAAAAGGAGTTATAGTCACAGGCGACCGAATACAGACAGGCAGAGATATTTCAAAGAATGTTCCTGATTATAGGGGAAGACCAACCCCAACCGCTTTTGAGCAAGTTCCACACACACAGAACCCAGGACGACCAATAAACGCCCCAGACAGAACTCAACCTAATTGGGAGAAATAATATGGAATTCCCAATATTACTTTCTCGCCAACAACAAAAGAAACAGCAAGAACAAAAGGACAGAGAACTTGCCGAAATCAGAAAGAAAATAGAAAAAATCGCTGACGAAGTTATTGACTTCCTTACAGAGAAAAATATCAGCGTTGGGGAATATAATCTTATCTCAAAAGTAATTGAGCAAAAGTTCAGCGAAGGTATGCAGAATACCGAGTTGAAACTTGTAATGAAATGCCGAAAGGGAAAGGAACTTATAGAAAAGTAGGTCGTCCAAGCAAGAAACGTAAAAAGGCGATTAAAAAATAATGGCAAAATTAACGAAGAAGAAAGCAAAAGAAATACTGAAACACGGAGAAGTCCGAGGAAAGAAATTGACCGAACGTCAGAGAGGATTTTTTGGTGCAAGGGCTGGGGGAGTTCCCATTAAAAAGATTAAAAAAACTAAAAGGCGAACCAAACGCCGTTAATCACTAAGTATCATTTTGTTCAGCAGATTTAGCCAAACTGCTTAATCAAATTGGTGTTTAGAACAAAAATGACAGAAGAAAAAGACTTAAACAAAGGGGAAGCCCAAACCCCTGCGGGAACAGAAACCCCCGCAGAAAAGAAGCCCGATGCTTCAACAGAGGAAGACCCTCTTAAAAAACAAGAAGCCGAGGAGAAGAAGAAGTTAGAGGATGAATTGGCTGCTGCCAAGAAAAAGGCAGAAGACCAGGAATCTGCTCACATGAAAGAGCAGGAGAAGAGAAAAGAACTGGAAGCCAAGTTAGAAGCTAAAACTCAAACTTCTGAAACTCAAGAAGAAATCCCTGATTGGCGAAAGCAAGAAAAAGAGAACGAAAGAGCAGAGATGCTTCTTAATTCTCAAAAGCGACTCGCCAAGAAATATCCTTTTCTCCAGCAGGAGAATGACCCAGATGGCTCTAATTGGACGAAGTTTAAAGAAGCTTCTGACAAATATGGCGGTCCTAAAAGTTATACTCCTGAAGGAATAGATGAAGAATATGAGGGATTCGTACGTATGGCTTTTCCAGAACAAGCCACTCAAACCCAACCTTCGACTCAGGTGGTCGAAGAATCGGGGGTTGGTGGTATTACTTCCACTCCTATCAAAACCCAAGATGAGCAAGCAGACGCTTTAACTCGTCCCCTAAATAAGGATGAGCAGGAAGCCGCTAATATGTATCCTGGTCGAGAACCAGAATACAGAAAGCACTTAGCTAAAATTGAGGCGGGAGAGGAGTAAACCTAAATTAAACAACGGAATTCGTTTTGAATTTCTTATACTGATATGAAAGATTTTCTAGGATTTAGACCCAAAAGGTCTGTTTTGGGAAGTGGTGGACTACCAGATGTCACAAGGATGATAATAGCAAACTCTACTACCATTCGAGAAGGTGGTGCTATGAATTTAGGCACTGGCGGTGCCGAAGATTTAGATGGTGCTAGTGAAGATTTCTTGGGTTATTGTGTCGGCTTTGAGGACAAAGACGGCTTTAGCTATGACCTCCGAACAAGTGGTTTTGCTGGAGCATCAGCTTCATACACACAAAACGCCCAAGGTGATACTCACGCTAGTTCATCTGATAACACTACCGCAGGTAGTGACGGTGTAGTCGCTCTAATCATTCCCGCATTAGGTGTAGTTTGCTCTGGTTATCTCGATGAGGTAATCGGTTCAAACACTGGTGATAATCTTATTGGTTATTACCTTGACATTGATACCACATTAGAAGAGCAGTTGGATGGAAGCTCAGCTTCTACCACAAAAGGTACTTGGTTCCTAATGCCAGGCACCTCAGGTCGTCTAGCCACAGACCCAGAACATCCAGAGACAACCCGAAGAGTTATGGTTATGGGTAGAGAAATTCAACAAGTGACCGCAGCTTAATATGATTAGTACACAATGGGGACGTGCGTTAGAACCAAATATAAAACGTTACGTTCAAGACGCATATTTTGAGCACCCAGATTTTACACCAGAAATATTCAACATTGATGATGATTCTACTGGTATCCAGAGGTATCACGATGCTTTCGGTCCTGCGTTGATTCCAGCCAGTTCCGAAGGTGCTGAGAGTGCAGAAATTGTCATTTCAAACGGTTTTGAGACGGTCGTAAGACCCAAAATCTTCAAGGCAAAGATGCCTATTACTGAAGAGTTAAATCGTTGGAACCTTTACAAGGGACAAATTCTTGACCGCTCAAGAGCACTCGGTTCTGCTGGTATCCAAACCATTAACCGATATAGCGTAAGACCTTTCACGCAAGGATTTACTGTTTCTACCGTAGAATATGGGGATAATTTACCTTTATTCTCAACCGTTAAAATATGTAGCGGCATTATCCTGAAAGGGATAATGAAAAAACTCTTTAAATTGCAGGAAACTCTTAACGCATTATGGCGAAGACAATCTGCAGCGAAACCCGAAAGGGGACGTTCAACGACTATAATAAGAGAACCCTTAGTGGGTTATGGAATAGTCTGAACTTATGAGAAATTATAAGTAGTTCATTGACAGATAAGTTGTAATAGTATAAACTGTTGATATATGAATAAAAAAACACTTTATACTAATCGTGATGGCAATGGTCGCTTTATTAAAGGGGTTAAGCCAACACAACATAGAATAGGATGTAAATGTTTTCGTTGTTCTCCATTTTGGAAGGGCAAGAAACGTTCAGATGGATTTAAGAAAAAAATATCTGATTTACAAAGAAAGAAAGTCGGATTAGATGAATACAGAAATAAAGAATGGTTAAACAAGAAGTATTGGGATGAAAAGAAAAGTTTTGAAAAGATAGCCAAAGAAATTGGCGTTACTGCTTCTTGGGTTCAGAAGTGGATGGGGAAGTTCAACATTCCAAGAAGGACAGAAGATTATGGGAAAGTTGGAAGGGGTGATAAGAACCCTCGTTGGAAAGGTGGAAATTATCAGATAAAGAGTGGGTATAAATATGTTATGGTTGATTATTCGCATCCTCGTGCCACAAGAAGAAGCAAGTATTCGAGTTATATCCCAGAACAATATCTCGTAGTGGAAAAGAAAATCGGCAGATATTTGAAAAAAGGTGAAGTTGTCCACCACAAAGATGGCGATAAGTCTAATAACAAACTATCTAATCTAAAATTATTCAAATCTTCAAGCGAACATATATCGCACGAACAAAAAATCCTATTATTCTCAAAACAACTTATCTGGGGTCGTCTGAGACCCGAGTTAAAAAAAGAGTTACAAGAACTCTTCAAAAACTTCTCGAAGAACTAATAACATAATTGACACACAAGAATTGACGGTGGTGCGACTATCAACAACTCCTCTACTACAAGTATTGCTCTTACAGAAGCAAACTTAGAAACAGCAGTTGTCGCTCTTCGTGAACAGAAATCTGGAACAGGCAAGACTTTAGGCATTGGCTTTAATGAAAACCTAATCCTCCAAGTTCCTAACAACCTTGAAAAAGAAGCAGTTATTATTACTGGTTCTACTAAAAGGTCAGGAACTCCCAACAATGACTTAATATTTAGGTCCTTAATAGTATGAAAATGCTATTACAGCAAACTCGTCAAATTCGGGGAAACTCCTTATGGGACAATCCCGAGCCAAGCCCGAAAGGGAAGGTGTAACGACTTGACGGCGAGCCCGAAAGGGATGAGAAAGTCTGAACTTATAAGTAATTATAAGATGCTGGCAGTAAAAGTCAGCGATAACAAATTGTAAACTGGTATTTAGGAAAGTATTCTGTTTTTGTCAACCCATTTATTGGTGCTGACGTAACAGATGCCGAAGGAAATACTGGCTCAAACACAGCTTGGTTCTTACTCGCAAGAGGCGTTCACAAGCTACAGTTGACTTGGGATATGCACCCATCATTCAAACTATGGGAAGAAGAGGGTAAGAATACACTTCAAACCCAAATCTATATGTCCCTTAAAGCATTTTGGTGGGACTTTCGAGGCACATGGGGTTCAAAAGGTAAATTAAAAAATAAGTTGATACGTTTCCTTTGTTGTGTTAAAATAAAGATAAATAAATTAACACAATTATATGAAGAAAAAATGTTTAACGTGTCAACGTTGGTTTATACTAATTAATAAAAGACAAAAATATTGTTCTTTGAAATGTAGGTCAAAAGATTATTATATTAAATATTACAAGCATTTTAAGTGGAAGAAAGATAAATATTGTCCTGTTTGTAAAAAATTGTTTGTAACGATTTCGTATAATCAGATTTGTTGTTCGTCTAAATGTAGAGTTAAGAAATGGAGGATAAATAATAGAGAAAAAGACTTACAACAGAGAAGAGAATATAATTATAAAAGAAAATTAGACCCAATAAAACATCAAAAAGATTTAGATGTAAGAAAAAAATGGCGTGCCAAAAATAAGGATAAAAAATATTCTTATAAGAGAAGATATAGGGCTCTAAAATATGGTAGTGGCGGAAAGCATACCAAGGAAGAGTGGGAAGAAAAGAAAAAAGAATATAATTATATTTGTCCAAGATGTAGAAAAAATGAACTACAAATTATTTTGACCGAAGACCATATAGTTCCAATTACGAAAAAAGGAACTGATAACATAGACAATATTCAACCTTTATGCAAAGTATGTAATAGCATAAAAGGAGATAAAATAATTAGATATAAACCAATTCCACATTGCCTTTTTAAAATCTCTTCTGAATAACGGGGAACTCTTAACAGTTAAAGCTGAAGACAACCCGAGGCAAGCAGGCAATAGCCGTGCAGCCGCAACGACTAAGCGAAGAGACACCCGAGAGGGTGAAGCGATAGTCTGAACTTATAGGAAACTATAAGGGGTGATCCGAAGCGATTATCCACTAACATAATGGATGGCACAAGTTATACGAGCTAATTCCGCTTCTTTATTATGAAAAAAGTTATCAACCCAAAAGAATATAAAGTTGAACACAAATATTCTCAGGGAGGGATTCCTGCGGTAGAACGCAAGATTGTTCCTTGTGCTGAGATTTGTGACAACGAAGGAAATGTAATTGAAGTAGATAGCTTTGCGATTCTTCCAGACAACTTGGCTATTAAGTTAGCCAAGAAATATCCTTGGCTAATAGTTAAGGATATTAGCGAGAAGGAAGTAAAGAAAATCCGCAAAGAAGCGAAATCAGTGAAGATAAAGTCATTGAAAGAATCCAAGGAAGCAAGGATTGAGCAGTTGAAAGCAGAGATAGAAGTATTATCACGAGTTCCGAAAAAGAAAAATGTTAAAAAAACTACAAAAAAAGCTAAGAAGTAATCTTCCAGCTGTAATTATAGTCGGCTTGGCAGTTTTCGGCTTCGGAGCTTATGGTGCTTACCAAGCAGTAACTCCAGTTGAAGTCAATGAAGGTGGAGTCGTCAATATTTATAATAATGGCGAAACCCCAGAAATGGCTTTTGGTGCTGCTAGTGACTTTTGTGCTGGAGATGAAGCTGTTACTAATATGTGTGTAGTTGATATTTATAGTTTAATATTGGATAACAATGTTACTTTAAATAGCGATGCTACATTTACTATTAGTGGAACAGTAACCTTTGGCGATAATGCCACTACCACTCCTTCGAAGCATACCTATGCTCCGATTGCGATTGACTTGGGGCTTCACGCTACGAGTACAGCAGAAGACACAACCATTATTGCTGGACATTACTGTAATACAGGCGACTCTACCCTGATAAGACCAGATTTATTTGACTTGCAAGTTAAAACAGCTGCCACTAATTTTGGCACAGGTGCTTTGACTTGGGGAACAACCTCCCCTAATGCGGGAGATACTTGGTTAGTAGGAACAAGGTCATTTAACGCTTCAAGCACTGCCACATTAGGTAGTTTGTCTATTGCTAGTTCAGCTACTGGTTTCTTTAACTTCGAGGGTATGACTGGAGCATTGGGAGACATCTACAACACAGTAGATGCTAATCACGCTACAAGCACAAAAGGAACATACTTTGATGGCCAAGTAGCAAATTATCTCCATAACACCACTACTCCATACGCATTGCTGAATGGAGAGTGTGTTGTAGTAGGATTTGATGTAGGTGGAGCAACCTCTTCAGATTCTCTCTTAACTGGCGGTGGAGAATTATTTGACGGCACACTGTATCTTGACGCTTCGATTGACTAATTGATTTGATTCGGCAAACTCTCAAATGTTGACGTTTCTTTGAACGAAACCGAGTTTGAGAGTTGAGGAATGAAATTAATAAGGAGAAAAATATGATTGATTTCAACAATCTATCAAGTGGTGATAAGGAAAAAATGTCTTTCTTCGCCACGCAATATACAAAAGAACTTTTGCTTCTTTATATTGCCTACAAACTAGGCATTGTGAAGAAAGAAAGGTTGGCAAAGTTCGTTAAAAAATTGTTAGGAGAATAATATGAAAAAAATATTAGAAAATATCTGGTATGTCTTTCTCATCTTAATCATTCTAGGAGTAATTGCTTATGTGGGAAATGACGTTTATCGGTACTACTTCCCTAAGGAAGATTTAGGCAGGTCTGTTGTTACTGACCCAATATCATTAACAGCGAGTTCAACTCTAACCATCGCTGGTGCTACTAACGATGGAACAAGTGAATCAAAACCAGCTATTCTTGGAACTTCTACGGTTGAGTTTCAAATAGACCCCATCATAAAAGATATTCAAATTGGCGATGGTGTTGATATGTTCTGTATGAATATATTTTTCGCTCCATCAACTACCGATGCTGTTCTGAATTGGAAATACTCATTTTCTAATGATGGAACTAACTTCTATTTTGAAGATGATGACCCAGTTGTAAGTAGTGGAGCATACACTCACGGAGCTGGAACAACAACCCATTCTTGGACTATCGGGTCAACCGATGAAAGGTCAAGACAGGATTGTGTTCCCCACGATGGCACAAGATTAAACAGTAAATATATTAGAGTTGAATTTACCAGAAGTGCTGATTTGTCTGGTGGTAAAATATTTGCAGAGGGTTGGACAAAGACTAAATATTAAAGAAAGGACAAAAAATTGGCTATATCAACTAACCCAGGAGCAACGATGTTTGTCTCTTTTCAGGCAACTGATAAAGACGAAACCTTAACTGTTACTGGAAAGATTTACCAGGACGGCTCGCAGGTCGGCTCAGATATAACTCTGTCCCACGTAGCAGATGGAATGTATGAGGGCAGTGTATCCGCACCAGGAAGCGAGGGGACTTTTACTATTGTCTATACGACCGACTCGGCAGTTCACGAAACGATAAGTGAGACCATATCAGTTAGACACTCTTGGCGACCTTCGTTTGGCGGAGGAGGAGAAGCAGTTATCCCTAAAAATATACTAGACCCTATGGTTAAAGGTATGAAATTATTGGCAGAAGAAATGATGAGAATAGAAGTCGAACTTGCCAAAAAGTCAGAGTTCAATCCTAATAGGGATTTGGTTAAAACGATACCAACCTCTATGCGACCTATAATGGACAAGATAGATAAAATACCGCAGAAAATTAAAATGCCTTCGGTGATTAAAACTGATAATTCAGATGTAGTTAAAGCAGTCCAGCAAATTAAGGTAGTTGACAGAACCAATGAGATATTAAGCAAGATTAAAAACCAAACAATACACGTTGTAGCAGAGCCAGACCCTCGTATTGTTAATGCTTTAGTTGAGCAGAACAATAAAATTGACTCTTTAAGTCAAAGAATAGCATCAACCATAACAAACGCTTTTGGGGCAATAACAAGACGAATACAGCCATTCCTTAATATAAATAACGCAATACAGACAGCAATCAAAAAAGATGAAGAAGATTAGTTTAATAATTCTAGGTCTACTAATAGCAAGTCCAGCATTGGCTGCTCTTTTTATGGTTGAAGGCGAACCAGTAGATATGCTTGGTTCTGGAAACTCTGGACTTCTTGACTGGATATACAATCGAGATAAGAACCTGATGTATGGGAATAATAATGTAGATGTTTTTGTTATAGGCGGGACAGCGACAACCACAGCTCCAGGTGTATTTGAAGTAATAGGCGGAGCTAACTTTGACCGAACCACTACAACAGGAAACACTTATCTAGGAATTACGGGTTCAACCCAGTGTCTTCAGATAGACACTAATGGGTTAGTTAGCGGGGCAGGTGCTGGTTGTAGTGTTGGAGGTTGGTCATCAACTTCAGAAGCATATTACTGGACAACTCAAGACACAGACGATTTAACTGAAGGAACGAACCTCTACTACACTCAAGCAAGAATATGGGATGATATTTGGGCTTCAACTACCCTAGATACTATTTTAAGTAATTCACAAACTGCTTATGACTGGGGCGACCATTCTTTAGCAGGTTATTATGCAGCAGCAGATTTTAATACTGATTGGGATGCACTTTACAATGCCACCACTACGCTTTCAGGTCATACTGGAATAGCTGACGCTCACCAGGATGAAGTAACCCTTGCTGGTGAAACATACATAACTATATCAGGACAAGTTCTTACCCTAGCTAAACTAGATATAGCTGAGACCAATTTAACAGTTAGTTCTCCAATTACGCTTTCAACCAATGATATAGGATTTGATTATACAACAGCAAACACTTGGAGTGGGATAAACACCTTTAGCAGTGATTTAAGAGCCACAGGGGGCTTACACGCATCCACAACGGACTTTGATATGCTTCAGGTTAATGGCAACGCCACCACCACAGGTTCAATGTATATCGGTCAAGACCTGACAGTTCTCAATGGCAATGTGGGGATTGGGACGACCGACCCCTCAACTAAATTAGAGGTAGTGGGGGATATAACAATTTTCAGCCCTACGCCTATTTTTGTTTTTAAAGACAGTAATAGTTCAGGAGCTGCTTCAGTTGGTTTTATTGAGTGGAGAGATTCAGGCGGTGGAAGGGCTGGATTTTTAGGTAATAATTCTTCAGGTAATGATGATTTATTTTGGAAGAATGAACAAGGAGGGAATATAGGAATAGAAACAACTGGAGCAGGAGATATAATTCTATCTTTAGCAACCGGCAACGTCGGCATAGGAACTACAACCCCTAATTCCCTTTTAACAGTAGACGGAACATTCGCTGTCGGGACTGATGGGACAGAGTTTACAGTAAACGCTGACGGACAGGTTATAATGAATGGCTCTGCCACAACGACAGCTCAATTCTCTGGCATATTCCCAAACGAGCCATCTCACTTTGCCACTAAAGAATATGTGGATACTCAACCAGGCAATGCGATTGACTTTGATTTTACGACCACAACTTCTGATATAGACGACCAACTAACTTATTTAATGGAAGATATTATTTCAGTCAATGATGAGGCAGAAATTGTTTCTGGTTCTTTGACTACAGGAGTAGATGACCAATTTGTAACTGCCTTTGCCATTGCCTCAAACACAATTCCATTTGCCACATTAGAAGCAGGGAGGGTTTCTTTACATATGCACGCTGCAAGGACTGGCGGTAATGACCCTAACCAATTCTATTTTAACATTATTAAAAGAGAAGATGACCAGTCAGAAACTATCTTGGTAACTTCAGAACTTTCTTCTTTAATAACTACTAAAGACGCTTTTACTGTCCACGCTACTATGCTCGCTGAGGTTCAATTTGTTTCAACGGACAGATTATTGGTTAAGATTTATGTTAATACTGGCGGCACTGGTCTAGCCAACGAGGTAACCTTTTATGTTCAGGGAGTAAATGCTTCCCGTTTAGAGGTCGGCGTTCCTTCAACTGCTTTTAATACTGTATATATAAGATTAGACGGCACGATTGGATTAAGAGGAGAATGGGATACTGGTTCATTCGGTCTTATAATGCCTTCAGCGACTTCATCGGATAGTTTCTATTTGCCAGCATTAGGAATTGCCGCAGGAGCAAGATTAGCGGTAGATGCTACTGGGAAAGTGATAGCAACCACAACCCCACCAACTGATGCCGAGGTAACAGCAGAGATAGCCGCCCACGCTGGAGATGACGATGCTCACCAAGCCCTAGTAACTATCACTGGCGAGGATTATGCTTCTCTCACAGCTCAACAAATTACATTTAGTAATGTAGATGCGGCTAATATAGACCTGACAGACGCTTTTAGTTGGACAGGGGCACACGGTTGGGACACAGAAGCAACATTCACAGGTGGTTTGATAATAAACGAAAGTACCACCACAAGAGCCACTACAACAAGTTTTGCTATTACAGGAGTTACGGGTTCAACTCAATGCTTACAAGTAGATACTAACGGAACAGTTAGCGGTTCAGGTGGGGCTTGTGGGGGTGCAGGTTCGGACACGAACACTTGGGCATGGATATCTACACCAGGTCATTTAACTCACAATACTTCAACTGATGAAATCCGGATTGTTGATTTATACGCATCCACTACCCTAATGACTTCTGGCACAACCAGCGATTCATTCTATGTTGGAGGAATACTTGATATTACCGGAAATGTGAACACGGCTGGAACATACAAGATTAGTGGAACAGATTTAGCTTGTTCCGATGTAACTAATTGTGTAGACAATGCTTACGCCGCCTTAACAGATATGACTCTGACCGATACCTATATTTATGTAGGTAATGGTTCTGCCAATCCTGTTGGAGTAGCAATGTCCAGTGATTGTACTATTGATAATGTGGGAGCAATAACTTGCGACCACAATGCTTTAGATAATTTTGTAGCTGATGAACATTTGAATTGGAAAAACTCGGTAGGAACTATCCATACCGATAATTATATTGAACAAGACTCCGAACTAACTAACTGGATTGATAATGTTGTTCTTGGAACTAATGGGGATTTGGAAACCGAGGGATACGCTTCCTCAACAACTGGATTATTTACCCAGGGAGCAGGACATATAGGAGAAGGATTTACTGTTGACGGCAACGTCGGCATCGGGACGACGACGCCGAATTCTCCTTTAGATGTTCTTTCAACAACTATACCTCAATTTAGAATTGGATATAACACCGAACAATATACTACAATAAGTCATAGAGGATGGATTGATATTAACACAACAGCACCCACAACAAACCAATTTAGAGTTTATCTTAATGGAACAGAGCAAATGAGAATAAATGAAGACGGCAATGTCGGCATTGGTCTTACTTCTCCAACAAGTACTTTGGCAGTAAATGGGGATATAGTTGGTTTAGGATATGCTTCTTCAACCACAGGGCTATTCACACAAGGAGATAGTCATATCGGAGGTAGTTTAGATGTAGATGGCAATGTTACTACCACAGGGCAATTCTTTGTAGAAACCGAAAGAGTGGTTGGCTATAAAAACTGGGGTGGTATTTTCGCAAGTACAACATTAGCCACGGCAGAAGCGACTACTACCTTGGCTCAAAGAATGACTGATGACGCTCACGGAGAAACATTTGTAACAGGAACTTGTTTTGTAGATACAGGAACTACTACTATCGCCTGTGGAGATGGCACAAATATAAGTTATTTTGATTGTCCTAGATTTCAAGCAGACGCTCCAGCGAATAATAAGTTTTCTTTTTCCTCAAACAATACATTTACAGCAGACGAACTTCAAGCGTGTGAGTTTGGAAATCCATTAGGTTCGCCAACAGAAGTGAATTGGGAAATTAAGCGTACTATAAACCCAGATTGATGACTAAAAAACAAAAAACACTTTTAATAGCAATACCAGTAACCATTTTATTAGTAGGTGGGGCTTTCTGGTTTGCTCGTGAGCCAGATTTTGGAAATAGTATTCCATCAACAGTTGACCTACCCCAAGTGGCACAGGCATTTGCTCAATCTGACTTAATCCAAGATTATGTAATGGAGGGGACTACTTTTACAAAACCAGCCAAAGATGAAAACTCAGTTAAAATAAAAATTGGAAACAATACAGATGAGTTCACGCCAGATTTCTATATTTCAAGGTGGGAAGATGAAGTTTATTTTAAAATGAAGCCAAGAGGATTAGATAAAGTCGCCAAGAAAGACAAAGACCTGAAGTTTGAAGATAAGAAAATAAAGTTCAAGACACCAGATATTGATTACGAAATGTATGATTTAGGAATTAGTGAAGAACACCCAGAGGGTGCTTATGAGTATGAAGTTATTTTAAAGAAGAAACCTGATAGTAATATAATAACTTTTGATATTGAAACACAGGGTTTAGATTTCTTTTATCAGCCAGAACTAACCCAAAAGGAAATAGACGAAGGTTCTTTTATGCCAGAAAATGTCATAGGTTCTTACGCCGTTTATCACTCAACGAAAAAGAATCATATTATAGGTCAAAAGAATTATAAAGCAGGCAAGGCATTTCATATTTACCGACCTCAAATGGAAGATGCTAATGGTTGGAAGGTGTGGGGAGAATTAAATATAGATGTTCAAACAGAAATCAAAACTATAACCATACCTCAAGATTTTATTGATAATGCTGTTTATCCGATTAAACACGCTACAGGCCAAACTTTTGGAAATGAACACTTGGGTAGTGTTGCGTGGGGTGCGTTTAATGCAATTGTTTGTTGGTATGGTGAATCAACTGACTCTGGCTCTATAACTAAACTAACCATAGGTATTGATGGTTGGGAGAATGGAGAAAAAATAAAGGGAGGAATATATGACGATAATGAAAGTTTTCTAACAAATGGTAAAACCGAAGAAATAAGTACTGGCTTAATAGATGACGCTTTTAATGATTTTACCTATAGCGCTCAACCAGAAGTTACAAGCGGACTTAATTACTATTTATGTATTTGGACAGAAGCAAGTGGAGTATATAGAGACGTGGGAACCGACCAGCTGTATCACGACCCCGTGACTTATGCAGAGAATTTTCCTGCTACATATACTCCATTATCACCATTTGATTTCATTCCCTCTATCTATGCTACATTTGGAGAAGCAGCCCCCCCAGCAGTCGCCCCAGTAGATTCAACATATATTAACGTTTGGGATGATTAATGAAAAAACTTATCTACAATTTATTACTAGCGATAGGACTTTCCTACGGAGGGATTTTCTTCTCTAGGTATATCAATGATAAAAGTTTGGACAATTAATAATACAGGCAATAATAGTCGGAGGACATTTCTGGCTTGTTATAGTAACTAATTAAGGAAAAATTATGTCAAATACACGCACTTTCGCAAATGTGCAGACAGCACTAAACGACCGAATGAGGGACTCTCAATTTTCGTCCGATAACACGGCTCTTATTAAGAGAGTTTTTAATGATGTTTTAAGTAAAATAAATAGGTCAGAAGTAGGCGACCCGCAAAAAAGAGAGGTCGGATTTGACTTTCAAAGAGAAACAGAGGACGTTCCGTTTGACCACTCCGTTTCAGGAACTATCACTACGGCAGGAGATACAACTCTAATTGACTCGGCGGCAACCTTTGTTACAAACGCTGTAGCTCCAGACGACAGGGTTCAGAATACTACCGATGGTTCAATAGCAAGGGTAGTTAGTGTTGACTCAGAAACACAACTGACCGTAACTACTTTAAGGAATGGCACAGATAACGATTTTGATGTAGATGACGCATACTCTATTGACGGGCTTGGCTACACAATTAACACTTCTTGGAATATGAAGTTCCCCATTTATTTAACAGCAGGTGAAAATGAAGATGTGGTTTTTGACCAAACTACCCCAGAATACTTTAGAAGAAAAGACAGGCGAGGTAGTGGAGAGCCAATGTTCTCAATTGAGTGGGCAAAGAATAATGAAATAATCAAAGTTAATTGGAGCACAACCGAAGTCCTATACCTGACATTCTTTTCAAACAATATGGTTAAAACTTCCGCAGGAGTTAGAAGCGAGGCAGTGGCAAATGATACAGATATACTCCTAATCCCAGACAGGTTTTTCCTAGTTCCGATAGAACTGGCGGCTGCCGAACTCTATGGGATTAAGAATGGCTATGAGTCAGCAGAACATTTAAGATTTCTTGAAAGTGGAAATATGAAACTCGAACAAATGATTAACATAATAGGAACTCTACGCCCAAGACCCAAGAGGAGCGGATTAAGGGTCAAAAGTGAGTGGGGACTTTCTAGTAGAAGTAGAAGAAGGGAGAGGTAATTTGCCAACAGAAATTAAGAATCCAATTAGCATTACAAAGTTTAGAGGGCTGAAAACCATTAAAGGTAGCCACCTTATTGGTGATGGCGATTTGGCAAACTCTCTTAATATCAGCGTAGCAGACGAAAGCATAGCACCATTCCGTATGTATTCGCTCTTTGCTAACAGGTTATCAACAGGGGCAGACCTACATATATTACATACATTTACGAGTGTAAAAGCAGATGGAACTGAAATAGTTTTAAGAGTAAGAGAAGACGGTTCTAACACCCATATAGAGTGGTATAACAGCGTAGATAACGCGTGGGACATTCTCTTACCTGACCTGACCACAGCGAAGATACCGATGTTTGCCGATTTTAATACAAGCACCCAAGACGAGGTATGGTGGTGTAATGGCACGGAGAATATGACCTTATGGACAAAGATTGTAGGTTCGGTTGCTTCAAACACAGCGACAGTTATCACCTTGAACGAAGTAGCCGCCACAGCAGGATTTTCAACTGGAACAGTTATCGTTGATGGCACAGAATATTCATATTCAGGAGTATCAGGAAACACCCTTACGGGTCTTTCTGGACTTCCAACCTTTGACGCTAACGAAGGAGTAGCACAAGCCGCAGATGACTCTACTTATTCAGCCCTGCCTAAAATGGATATATTGTATTCAAATGCTGCGAGAATGTGGGGGGCGATTTCAACAAAACCACGACTTCATTATTCAAAAGTAGGAGATGCTACTGACTGGACAACTGCTAATAACCCAGATGACCCAGGGTTCAGGGATTTCGTAGAAGGCGAAGGAGGTATTACCGCTATATCTGGAAGTAGAGAAGATGTTATAGTTTTTAAAAGAGATTTGGTTCAGTTATACAAACTTATTTTCCCAACCTCTAGTTCAAGAACTTCCTTTAGCCAAGAGTTAAGGCGAGGAACTTCAGTTGGGGCAGTCAACCAGTTTGCTGTGGCTAAAATAGGACAGACGATAATGTATGCCACTCCCAATGGGGGGATTAAGTCCATAGACATAAATAATGCTGACGATGGATATAAGTTTGATGATGTAACTGATAATATAAGACCAACGATTAAAAACGGGGTGTTTACTTCGGCAAGAGCGACTTGGCACGAGAAAGATAGAGTCTTCTTACTGGCGTATAAAAAAGATAGCGACTCTTCACGAAACGACCGAGTTATCGTAGTAGAGCGAGTCAAGCAAGATGACGGCTCAGAGGTTAATGCTCTTGGAATACTTGATTGGACAGTCGGTGGTTGGTTTGATTACGCAGGTGATAAATACTTTGGCAGTTCGTTTGAACCCAACACTTTCAAAGCGTTTGACGGGTTCTCTAAAGACGGCAATTCTTTTACAAGTATAGCGACTACCAAAAGATTTAGTTTTGAACGGGGGTTCGTTCGACAAAAAGAAATACGCTGGTTGATTATTACAGGGTTTATTACCGCAGGAACAACGCTTAACTTTGAACTGGATTATGACTCAAACGGAACAAGGGCTCATTTAGAAAGTTCCCTATCTGGTGTTAATCCAGATGGCAAGGGATATATCATAGAACCACAACTAAATACCAT